>CEPV01089280.1_pt1 | contig 24699 bp, 21 predicted proteins | sample 530451 | NCBI WGS metagenome assembly CEPV01 (sample SAMEA2620097, study PRJEB7988) | marine metagenome | isolation source: saline water (ENVO:00002010), including
CTGGTTCCTCTCGGAAAGGCGCTGGATGCTTGCCGCATCTCCTGTGGTACCGGCATGCGCGGAAGCCCAGGGCGACAGACCAACCAGACGCGCCTCGGCAGAGAGAAGTTCGAGTCCCTGCTGAATTACGCCTACGACTGCGGCATCCGGCAGTTCGACATGGCCGATATGTACGGCACGCACGCCTACGTGGGTCGAGCGCTCAAGAGCAAGAAACGTGAAGATATTCAGCTGGTCACCAAGATTTGGACGCATCCGGGATGGCTTCCCGAGGAGGAACGCCCCTTGGCCGACGTGTTGGTAAAGCGATTCCTCGATGAACTGCAAACCGACTACATCGACGTCGTGCAGCTACACGGCATGACCAGTCCGAAGTGGAACATTAGCGCCCGCACTCAGATGGACGCCCTGGCCAAGCTCAAAGAGGAGGGCTTAATCCGCGCACACGGCGTAACGCTCCATTCGATCCCCGCCATGCAGACGGCATCCGATGAACCGTGGGTCGATGTCGTGCATGCGCGCGTTAACCCTTTCGGCAAACAGACCGACGGCGACATGGAGGAAGTCGTGCCGCTCCTCAAGAAGATTCACGCCGCAGGTAAAGGCATCATCGGCATGAAGCTCATCGGCGAAGGTAGTTTTGACCTCGCGCAACGCCAGCAAGCATTGAAGTTCGTGATGGAGCTCGGGTGCGTGGACTGCATGACCGTTGGCTTTGAAAAGCCGCAAGAAGTGGACGAATTCCTGGCTGGCGTTCGAGACAGGTTATCGACGTGAGCTTGCCCCTTAATTGCCGTCGATGAGCACAAAAGCGATCCGGCAAGAGTGCTTGCTCTGGTTAGACCAGGCGTGGTTTGTCCCACGTTGCACGACGACATCACCTGCTTTCAACAGGTATTCCGTATCATCCAGAAGCATGGTGATTTCCCCTTCGAGGATGATGGCGTAATCCACGGAATCGGTCCGATGCATCAGCGGATGACGGGCGTTTTCAATCACCGCGTGAGCTGCCCCCATCCTGGCAAAGGCCGATTTTCCGTCCAGTGTCTTCAGCTGATCCGGGTCTTCAGGGCCAAACTCGACGATCCGAAAGACGCTACCGTTCTGAGGAGGATGGAGTACCACGGGCCCGGCGACTGGATCTTCAAAGTCACCACTAAACGTGGCGGGAGTCGCGTCGGTGGCCCATAGGTTGGTCATCGCATATCCTGGTCGATCGGGGTTCTTCAAGACACTCCGGGCGACTTCATCTTCGACACAGATGGCTTTACCGTTTTCATCGTGGCCTGTTATCAGTCGTCGAACCGGTTTTTCCATGGGTCTTTCTCCTGCTTCGGTTATTTACAGCATTGTTCCGCTGGCTGCAAACGACAGCGCTGGGGGGTCTAGATGGTATCGGACTGCACAACAGCGTAGTTAATCTGACCCTCGAGCCCTGCGGCACGATGGTGATGAATGGCCTGGTACTCTGCCGATTGGGCCATCTTGATGAGCGCCATTTTGCCCGGATACTCAACCAAGCCAACCGCGTCCCAATCACCGGCACCGATCAGGCAGACTTTGGCTTGGCCCGTAAAGATAACGCGGGCGCCGATGCTCTTGAGAATCGGTTGGATCTTCTCACCGTATTTCCCGTATTCCTCAGCGCCGCCGTTAGGTTTGAACTTAAGCAGGTTCACCATAACAATTGGTCCATCGGGCAAGGCAAGGAACTGTTGCATCTGCTCGGGGGTCGACCCCATCGCATTGATTTCAATCTCATGGGCATAAGCCTTGGTCGCACCGATGGCGGGCCCTACGGCGACGGCACCTGCGGCGATGCCCGTTCCCTTGATGAAGTCTCTTCTTGTTTTCTGTCGATCGCTCATATTGCACCTCAAGTTTTGGATTCAGGCATTTCCTGTACCCACCGTCAGGTCCGCCGATGCTAACGACTCACCCATATGGGCGACGTCCAGGCTCGCTCCTGTAAGGTCGTTGGGTGACCCCATTTGGGTATAGCGCCGGCCCGTATCGCATCCCAGGTAGACCAACGGCAGGTTGGATTCTCCAACACGCGGGCATAGTAGAAAGCTGATTGGCCGGCGTCGTAATCCGGGTCTGTCCAACTGGTGGTAAAGTCCGGGGAGCCCTTGTCTTGGCTGAATGCGCAGGTGGTAACATCCACAGAAGCCCCATTGTCCGGGCAGCGATGTGTGGTCGGATCGACGCTAAGACCGTCGGAACAGGCGATGTCGTAGACCTGCTCCTGCGCCCTGCCGTCTTGAAACCAGCCTTTGACGATTTGCAGACGCTGCAGCGATGCAGAGCCCGGATCTTGCAGAGCCATGACCAGAAAATGTGGCGACGTCTCGCCAGCCAATAGATCACTGCCTTGTGGGACACCCATGCGGTAGCCAAAGTCGCCTAGATCCGCTCCGCCGGGTATCGCTCCCGGGAGATCTTCACCGGCAAACATGCGAATTCGAATTCGCGGTCCGCTCGTGGCAAAGGTCTCTTTGCGGCGAAATGCCTGGAAGATACTCGCCCTTGAGTTTTCTTCCGCCCACACACCCGTCAGACCTGCCGCACCATAGTGGGTGCGGTAGACCCGGCGATAGGCGGGAACTGCTCCTTCGACGTCCACCGGGACGGAGCCTCTCCGTTCCGGAAACGCGTCCAGCGTGCCAACCTTGCCGACGAAGTTCTTCTCATCGAAGCGGGAACCGGAATTGTGTGTATCGGAAGCACCTACCAGACCGAACTTATAGGGGTTGGCGCCCGTGGTGGCTGCGAGCCGCAGACCGGTGAGATAGGCATCTCTTACGTAACTTCCCTGCGGCCGGCTCGCCCGCCATTGGGCGATTCGATAGGGAAAGATCTCGAAATCGGCCCACTCATCGTTGGGGGACAAAAACGGATGGGTTTCCGAGGTCCCCTTCACTTGGGTGACCTCGACGATCGGTTCGTTGCGCATGCGCAATTCAGCATAGGCTCTGTCGATGGCGCTGCCGTCCCACTGTTTGGACTCGAACATCCAGCCATCTGATCCGTTGGAGTTATGCGGGATTGCCAGTACCTCCATGCCGCTGTTGCGCTGACGATCCATCCAATGCCACAGCTCTTCAGGATTGAACGCGTCCAGACGACCGAAGACGTCAGCCGGTACCTTGCCGCTCTTGAAGACGACATTGCGGTGAAGGTTCCCTCCCTGACGAAAGGAGGTGTATTCGAACGCAATAAACGTAGTCAGAACGCCCGACTCGTTATGCCGCTCTGCGGCAGCGATGATTTCCTGCCACACCAGCTGTCTTTCCGAGCTGGTGTAGTTTTCGGGGACAAAACGGGCGGCAGCGGCGGCTTGACCGCCGGCACTACCGAAGACGGTGGCGAGGTCCAGTACACCCAGCTCTTTGGCTCGCTCGTGGCGCGGATGCGCGGGATCGTTGTAGGTAGCAAGGGCACCCAGGTACTCTGCGTGATCGGTAACCGCGTAGAAGTCCAGCGGCTGATCCAATTGCACGTCAAAGCCTGCCGGGTGGCGTAGCGATTCACCCTTGGCAAAGCGATAAGCATCGTCCGGCGACGTTCGCGTTCCGAATCTGAAGGCATCCAAAGAGAATTTGGTGTGGATATGCAGGTCACCAAAATACACCTGACGATCAGGAACTCCATCTGACTCAGCCAGGCTCGTGACATAGACGGATGCCATCAACAGAAAAATCCACGCGTTCCTTGTAAGTCGCCACATGTGATCACTCTCCTGCATAGAAAGGCAAAGCAGCACCATAGATCAAAACTGATCGCAGAACCAGATGAAAATCCCTGCTCAATGGATCCTTCGACAACGGTCTGGAAACTCAGATGGAACTGGAGTCACGGGCCATTTCTGCACCATCGGCAAGGCAGATGGTCAGGAAGGGATCAATGCGTTACTTGAAAAACGTGAACCGAAGTTCGAGGGTTGCTAACGTCAATCATGTGCAGTGAGTTTCAATCAGACCATCTTCAGCAACTCATCCTCGAAAGCAAAGTCGAAGGATGCCGTCTTATCCAGACCTTGCTGACAGAACCAGCGGAATGTATGTTCCACTGCAGCCGGAAATGTGAACTCCGGTTCCCAACCGACGTCGCGCCGTAGCCGTTCCACGCTGTACACCACGCTCCTGTTCCAACGGTTCACTGTGGGCGCTGTATGCTGCACCAGAAAGGACAGTTGGCCACGCGTACGCGCGACTTCATCCGGTCGTTGTGTGATGCGGGTATCTACCTTCGCTTGCGATTTCATGGTGCCGATGGAGGCCCGTCCATCCCACAGATCGTCCATCAGTTCCGCAGCAACGAACACCTTATTCGGTGTCACGTCGACAGCCCTGGCGCAGGTATCCACGTAGCCCTCGGCAGTGAAGTAGTCCTTACCCGTCAAGTTGTAACGTTTGCCAAACGTATGTGGATTACCCATTGCTAAGCGAAGCGCCTTAGCCTGGTCGTCTACATGTCCTACCTGACCGAGTCGCCTGCCGTCGCCGGGAATTAGAATCGGTCTGCCACTGAGGAGGCGCTGGAACATCCTCTGCTCCCTGTCGGGAAGGATGTTGCGGGGACCGAAGACCATGGAGAGCGAAACGATGGTGGCGGGAAATCCGGTCTCACGCTGTCTTCGAATCAGAAAGTCCTCGCAGATCAGCTTGTTCAGGCCGTATTCGCTCTGTTTTTCCGATCTGTCGACGGGAAAGTCCTCGGTGATTGGCAGTAGATCGGACTCAGCATAGATAACCGTAGAGCCAATAAATACGTAATGCCCGGTCATCCCTTCAAAGAGGTCGACCATCAGCGCTACGTCTTCCACGCGGTAGGCCGTCACGTCGAAGATGCAATCGAACTCAAGCCCCTGTAGCGCGGCTTTGACCGAGCCGTCATCCGTGCGGTCGGCGATGAGTCGCTTTACACCCAGGGGCAGCTCAGCTTCGGTGCGTCCCCTGTTGAGAATAGTCACCGTGTGACCGTGGCGCGACAGCTCGCGAACCAATGCCAGCCCGTTAAATTGCGTTCCACCCATTACCAATACGTTCATAGTCGCGAGCATAAACGCTTAGGGCAATCGGGTGTAGGGGATCAAGCAACTATTTCGACCGGGAAATCGAGGAGGCCATCGAGGATGCCGTCGCGAAACCGGTAATATCCTAATAGTGCACTAGGAATATACCGGGAGCGAATGACGTTATCATTTTACCCCACAGAGCAGTTGATGCGTTTAATAGAATATCTTTCAAATAGTGTCAGTTTTGGTTCGATGTGAGCGAAGATTCAACGATCGACAATGGTGAGGCCGGAGGCGTCAAACCCGCCGAGTGGGGATTGATGCCGGCCTCCAAAGTGGATTTCCGACATCTACTGCGCTACTGGTTTGTCAAATACAACCCGCTCTACTTCGCCAGTGCTTTTTGCGTATTTACAGGTATCTACTTTACCAGCAGTGACCTGCAGAACCAGGATCAACTGACAGTCGAACAAGGCAGGCTGGCCCTGTTCGCCGTCATTCAGGCTTATGAACTGCTGTTGGTCGCCGGTGCTGTCTTGTTGATTCGTAGGGGAGGAAACGGCCGAGCAGCCTCTATCCTGGCGTTGCTGCAGATCCTGTTTCTATATGATGCCAGTTTCAGAATTGAGAGCGTGGCCTATCTGGGGATGGCAGGAACAATTGCGAGCGCCTTGTGGGCATTTGTGACGGCATTGAAACTCTGGCTCCTAAATCGCGTGCTGCAGCTTGATTTGCCGATCGCCGTGGTTGCCATCGCGGCTGCCGGGGCTGCAGGTATCCCTGTCATGATTCAGATCCTCAGCCATGAACTGATCCATCCCAATACAGTGTACCTGGCGGCCAGTTGGTTCGGGGCCGGGCTACTGGTCTTGCTGAGATATATTCAGCCCGCACTGATAAGTTCGTTAGCAGTGAAGACAACCGATCAGATCAAAGTCAGACGAGCACTGATCGGCGTTGCCTCGCTGTTAGGTTTCTTCTATTACTATCATCTGGTGAACCACATCCTCTGGGTAGGCGTTGCTGAACCGTCGGTGATATTCGGACAGGTCAGTGTTCTGTTGCTGGTATCACTCTTTGTAGTGGAACGTGAGATAAGCCTCTGGACGATTGGCATATGCGCAGGTGCATTCACGATTGGCACGCCTTCACTGGCATCTCTCGGCGCCCTTCTTGTCGCCGCGATCTGGATCTACCGCGTCGCCAGTGGTTCCTCCACTCGGTTGTTGGTCGGTGCTGTGCTGCTTGGCTATCTTGCAGTACATGCGGTCAGCTGGTGGGGAAGTTGGGAACCTTACATGCTGAATATTGGGGGTCTCACCTGGCAGAATCTGCTCCTGGTTGCTGGTCTCATCTATGTTGGCTGGAAGTATCATGAACCCCTTGCTTGGCTTGTCCTTGCCGCCGGATTACTCTACTTCGCGAGAGACTTTATCGACTGGGTGATTGTGCTGATGCCGGATACTGCGCTGGGACGGGGGCTACTCCTCCTGGGCACTGGCTTCGTGGCCCTAATCGGGGGTATTGCGGTCAACTGGTGGCAAGGGGATCCGTTTGAGGAGGAGATCGACGATAGCGAGGAACGGTGATCCCGCCGGTGCAGGAACGGCCCTTGCCCATCTCATTCGTGGCCGCGAGCGAGGGTCACTAGCCCTTGCGGTTTCTTAGGTACTCCTCAGACTCTCTCAGGTACTTTTCCCAGCCTTCAATCTCGGCTGATATTACCTGCCAGGTACCACCTTCTTCCCTAAGCACTGCACACTCATAGCCGAACATCATGTTCGTACTCGAGATACCTGTCGTCGTGATATAGCCCTTCACCTGATAGGAGTTTGGCGGCTCTTCTTTTACGGACTTGTAATTCCAGTCAAATTCCACGACTTCACGATCATTCTTCACGACACCTGCCCCTGCAACTTCACACTGCTCGCGCGCTCTGCGTTTGAGCAACTCCGGGTGATCGGGAGGAATATCATGAGGAATGGTGATTTCGAGTGGAATCATGGTTTCGCTCAACAGGCCAAAGGATTCGAATTCCGGATCTCCACGGCCATATGTATCGGAAACATATACCTCAATCTTGAAGGTACAGTCGATTATCGCAGCGTAGTGTACTTCCCCCTCAGCGGTCGCCTTGCCCGTAGAATCCAGAAGATGCTTCATCGGTGGGGTCCTGGTCTTGGTGCAGCCGGAACTCATCGGTGGGTCAAAGCTGCTGATAAAGACCGCTGAGTCAGCAGGTCCGGTTACTTCGACCTTGACGGGGACAGTGAAGTTCGAAGACATACTCACCGGTCCCTTAACAATCTCAGGAGCGCTGAGTTTCACTTCGAAACCACCGGACGCCTCCGTGACGACTTGGGTGCCCACCGCAACGGCTTGTTCGCCGCCCGAACCGGATGTGCCAGTGCTACCTGGTTCGGAATCACAACCCGTCACCAGCGCCAGGGAAAGAACCAACAAAGGAACTGAATTCAGCTTAATCGACATGCTTCGCCTCATCTTCATTTCGCTTCTTCCCATAAGTGTAATTCAAGAAGTCAGCTTGAGCACAGATTCTCATCCCTTTACCTGGCCATCTCATCGAGCATCAACCGTTTGATAACCGGAACCGGCGCGCTGCCATAACTCAAGAATTCGTCGTGGAACGCTTTCAGGTCAAACCGATCGCCCTGGGTTTGCTTGAGTTCTTCCCTGAAGCCGTAAATCCCCTTGTAGCCTGAATAATAACTGGTCAGCTGCACCTGGCTTAACGTGGCCCGGCGCCACTTACCGGTCGCTTCGGTCTGCTCCTGGAATGCTTCATTGATCAGCATATCCAGCACTTCTTGCTCACTCATCCCCAGCACCTGGATGGCGTAATCGATGATGGTATTTACCACGACCCGCAAGTTCCACTTCGCGTACATGAGCCACATTTCCGGCTCGTTATCCCCATACCCACTCTCAAGCATCATGCGTTCAGAATAGACTGCCCAGCCCTCGATCATCGCCCCGTTACCGAACAATGACTTGACTAGGCTCGGTGATTTGTTTGCCTGAACCAGTTGAGCGTAATGACCGGGAAGTGCTTCGTGAATGTTAAGCACCTGCAGCACCCAGTGATTATATTCACGCAGATAACTCTCCGCTTCATCCTCTGTGTAATGATCCAGCGGCGTCACGTTATAGTATGTATTGGCTGTTGCGTCATAGGGGCCCGGGGAATCTACTGACGCGCCTGCGAATCCTCGTTGGTATTCGGGTGTCTCCCTGACGACCAGCGGCCGCGTTGGGTCGATCTCCACCAGATTATTGTCAACGATATACTGCTGGATGATCGGCATCTGCCGCTCGATCTCACTCAGGAAATCCTCACGCGCGATATGTCGAACGGACAGATGGTCGATCATCTGCTTTACTCCGGCGAGTTCGTCTTCAGGAAATTCAGTTCCGGCGAAGTATTCGCTCCACAAATCCTTGCAGATCGAGATCATTTCCGCATGGAGTTTCTTCTTGTCCTCAATTGCCTGCCGGTAGAGTTCCTCGCCGGACATACCCGAGACAATATCAAGGGCGAACTTCTGCTCGTAAAGCTCTTTGCCGATGCGAAAGTCACGCGCGCCACCGGCAACGAGAGAGGGGCGGAGTTCTTCAAGCCAACTGACATAACCGTTGATGGCTTCTGCGGCCGCCCCAAGTTTTGGTGCAAAGGCTGCTTTTTCCTCATCGCTCAACGTGGATTTTTCGAGGTTCTCCGGGATCCTGTCGACAAATACACCCAGCGCACCTTTGTTCTGCTTGATCGCAAAATCGGTATGCTGCAACGTCGGCTTCTGCAGATTTGCTTTGGCCGCTTCATAGTATGCTGGAACGTTTTCGAGCCGTCTCAAGATCACCAGCAATCGATCGTTGAGGGGCTTGTAGTCGGTGTTCAGAATCAAGCCAAAGCCGGCCGCAACGTTATACTCCGAAGGATCCCAGCGATAGGATTCAAAGACGTCCAAGTACCAAAGGGAAGCCTCCATCTGGTTGACCAGAATGGCATGGTCGCTGGCGTCAGCTGCACGCAGCGCGCTGACGTCAAACGTGGCGAGATCAGCGAGAGCCCCGTGAGCAAATTCCCTTTGCCGGTTTTGGCTGTCCTCATTGGGAACAGTCAGACGATCATCGTATTTGTAGTAGCCGTTATGGAGTGCCTCGCCCGGATTGTGGAGCCAATACTCCTCAATGAGGCCAGCCTGGAATTCGGCGAAGCGCTCGTTCTGGTCCTTTCCCATGGTAGGTCCCGCGGCTGTTTCCGTTTGCTGATCGCAGGCCCCCACAAGAAGACCAGTTACCAGGACCTGTAGGATTGCTTGCCGCCAGTGCGTGCAGGTCGCCACGATCGTAAACAGCGGGCCACCGCCTCTAGGCTACGCTGGCAAAGGCGATCAGCACGATAGTACCGTCCCCCTTCTCAATCCAGGCAAAGCTGCCCTCACGAGTCGGATCGTCTTCATCGGGGCCGATGACGACCCCTTTTATATAGATGATGTCATCGGGCCAGCAGGGATTTGTGAATTTCACGTCAAGTTTGCCACTGTTCTGCCAGCGCTCCCCGTAGTGCGTGTCGAACAAGTGGCCGATGTAGGCCATGGTCATCCTGCCGCCAACAACCACATCGTGGAAGCCAAGTTCTTCCGAAGCCTGTTTGTCCGTGTGGTAGCTCTTGCTGCCATGGAAGTACTGGCCGCACATTTCCAGCGAGATCGTCCGTTCAATTCCCTCGATGGGAGTACCTTCGGGCACAACGAATTTGCGCGCGCCGGCCTTCTTGTTTGGATCGCGAAATTCCACCTGCTCGACCGGTGCGTCGAGGAGAAATGACTGGTGATGGTTGCAGGTGAGTACCGTTGCGCCGGCATCGTCCGCCATTTCTATGGCCGTGTTGACGACGGTACGGTCGCGTTTCTTGTAGATGTCGACGATCTTCCCATGAGTGGTGTAGCCTTCGCCCGCCTCCATGGGCTTGGTGAATGTCCACTCCTGCCGCATCCACAGGTGGCCCCGCTGTTGCCGGAAGGCGGACTCCATGAAGTAATTGTCAGCGTCGGTGGCAATCATACAGGGCACCGGGCTCGCACCGCTGTCGAATTCCGTCCGATCGAGTTCCAGGCCTTCGAAATAATCCGTAAGCAGCCGCTCGGATACGTCGAATCTCTTGTCGCCAAGTACCTTGCCGACGCTAGGCTCTGTTGATGCTGGTGCTTCACTCATGGCTTGCTCCTTATTGGCTTTCTGGTTGCCATATTACCAAAATCTGGCACAGCTTTTCCGCAAATGATGCGCCACGACCCCTAAACCGCAGTGCTGGACACAGGCACTTCCTTAGGCAGATACGGTGGGCCCGATCTGGCCTGATAAATGGCCGATTGTGAGAAGACTGACCCCTCCTGTATTATTGGCTGCAGAAGAATAACAGTGGACTGCCCATGAAGAGGCCATTTCCTGCGTATAAGGGCGACCAACCCTACATCTTTGTGAGCTATGCCCATGAAGATGACGCGCAAGTCTATCCTGAAATCCAGTGGCTGCATGATCAGGGATTCAATGTCTGGTATGACGAGGGATTGAGTCCGGGATCGGAGTGGCATACGGAACTGGCTGAGTCGATTGAAAACGCCAGCCTGTTCCTCTACTTCATTACACCGAGGTCGGTGCTCTCCGATCACTGTCAGCGCGAGGTCCACTACGCGATCGATAACAAGCGCCAGTTGGTGGCCATCCATCTGGAGGCATCTGAGTTGCCATCAGGGCTGAATCTTTCGCTCGGATCTACTCAGGCAATTATGCGCCATGAGCTTACCCATCAGGAGTACCGGTCCAAATTGCTCAGGGCAGTGAGTGATCATATCCAGCGCGGTATCGCACAGGTTTCTGAATCGCGATCTCCCATGGTCCGCAAGTCCACCAGATTGATAGCAGCATTGGGGTTGGGTGGACTGGTACTCGCGGCCATCGTCTGGGTCATGTTTACGACACAGGGCCAGCCTACAAATTCGATTGATATCGATGAGTCAAAGACTGCAATTCGATCAAACTGGTTGGCCGTCCTCCCCTTTAGAACAGTGTCGGCAACCAATGAAAACGAACCAGCACTACTCGCGGAAGGCATTACCGGAGACTTGATCAGTGCCTTATCTGATCACGACATGTTCTCCGTGACTTCGCATGGATCCGTGAGACCCTACAGTGATTCGTCCCGGAGTTCGCGGCAGATCGCAATTGAACTGGGCGTCCGCTACCTGCTGGAAGGTCGTGTGCAGGTATCAGGGAAGCAGACGCGGATTGGCATCACGGTGGTTGATGGTGTCGAAGACAGAACCGTGTGGAAAGAGAGCAAGAGCTATCAAGGTGGTGACCTTCTGGAAACTCAGGACGATTTCACTCGCTTCGTCAGGCGTGCGCTCGATATTGAATTGCTCAGGTTTGAGGGCGAGCGAGTACGCAACCTGCCGACTGAAAACATGCAGGCCTGGGAACATTTTGTGTTGGCGCGTCTGGGAAGATCCTACCCAGGCAACCTTGGCCCTAGCAATCAGAGAACATCGCCGCGCCCTCGAACTGGAACCAAATTATGTGCTCTCGCTTGGGCAATTAGCTACCGTCATCCACATGAGCATGTTATTGGGTGAAAGTGCCGATCGCGCTGCAGAAAGACTGGAGGCGTGTGAACTGGCTGATCGTGCCATCGCTTTGGGTCAAGATTCACCCACCGCACTTTTTTCTGGTACAACTGTGCTCGCCCATACTTGCGGCGAAGCCAAAAAGGCTGTTCAGATTGGCAGGCGCCTGGTGTTGGCGCATCCGAACAGTGGGTATAGTCATACAGTCCTGGGCGACGCACTCTTCCAGGCCGGCGCAATGGATGAAGCCATGAGGGTACTCGAGAACGCTGAAAAGGACTTTCCGGGAAATATCTATATCTCGAGATATTCACCCTTATATAGGTCCTTCGTCCATACCGAACAGCAAGAGTGGGACGAGGTCGTCAAGATTTCTGGAACATCACTTAATCTAAATCCATCGAGTGTATTTGATATGTACATACTGGCAAACGCACTTGGTGTACTGGATCGTCCGGACGAAGCAAGAGCTGTATGGAATCAACTGCTCGCGCGTTTTCCAAGGTTTACGGTAGAGAATTACCAATGGTATATGAAACTGGGCCTGATTACCGATGAACGGGTAGAGCCATTTGTCCGTGGGTTAGAACGTGCAGGGCTGTAAGAGCATAAGTGCCACACACACAGATGGTTTGAGCGGTTGGTCGTGCGGATTGTATTGAACTTTACATCTACCAGACGGTGAAACTGAGGGGGAACAGAGATGAGATGGTCAACAATGGTGTTCTTACTGGTCGCCTCGATCAGTTCAACTGCTGGTGAGATCTATCGGCAGCCCGCAGGCGTCGCACAATCGAATTCACCCTTCATCGCGGCGGGATACAACGCGCTGTTTACCTGTTCGGCGCACTTCGTGGCTGGCCGGCCACTGGGAGATATCAAGAAGGTCGAACTAGCTGACACGGCACCACTGCAGTTGCCGGATCCGGTGATCGATGAACAGCGGCATCTGGTCACTGTCTCCTACGGTGACGGATCTGTACGGATTGCGGCGTTCAGGCGCAGCATGGGTTGCACGATTTTGCCTCCGCACTGGCAAGCGGGAGATATTCCGCGACTGCCTTATGTTGCCTACGAGGACTCGCCACCAAGCCATGATCTGCCCTGGCCGATGGGTGATGATTATGTCGTTTCAGAACCCAAACAATTGAAGAATCTGTTGGGGCGTGTATTCGATTCCAAGAGTCACGGAGAGGGCGCACTCACCGTAGCCGTGATGGTGTTGAAGGACGGTAAGGTGATAGCAGAGAGATATCGTGACGGATATGGTCCCCACTCCGGCTATCGCACCTGGTCCACCGCGAAAAGTATCAGCGCTTCTTTGATCGGCATAGCCGTCGGCAAAGGGTTACTCGACGTGGACGAGCCTGCGCCCGTACCCGAATGGCAGCAACAGAACGACCCACGAAGCAAGATTCTACTGCGGGAACTGCTGTGGATGTCGAGTGGTCTTGCCGGGGGCGGCAGCAACACGAATGCAATCTATTTCGGAGGTCAGGATGTCATCAGCGCGGCAACAACGACGCCACTGGAAGCGGATCCGGCCACACGTTGGAAATATGCCAACAACGACACGCTGTTGAGCTTGAGAGCGTTGAGGCACAGACTCGACGACGATTTGACCTACCTGCGTTTTCCATATGATGAACTGCTGCACCGAATTGGCATGTACCATACCTTCATGGAAACGGATCATCTGGGTAATTTCATCGGCTCCAGTCAGGTATACACCACGGCAAGGGATCTGGCTCGCTTCGGCTTACTGTTGGTGAATGACGGGGTCTGGATGGGAAAACGCATTCTTCCGGAAGGGTGGGTCACATATGTGCGGACGCCAGCGCCGACCAGTCCCGATCTACCGGACAAACGAGGCTACGGCGCCCAGTTCTGGCTGTTCGGCGAGATGCCTGGATTACCATCGGACACCTTCACCTCGGCAGGCAATAAGGGACAGTATGTTACGGTCGTTCCGAGCCAAAAGGTCGTGGTGGTGCGTACGGGGGTTGATCCATTGGGAAGCAACTGGAATCAACCGGCCTTTACAGCCGAGGTGCTGAAGCAACTTTAGCTCAAGACGGCGATCTTGTTGCTTTCGATCAGGTCAAAATCTATCTCAGCACCGAATCCCGGCCCATCAGGAATGTGAACCATGCCGTCGTCATCGACGTCGATGTCAGTGACCAACCCATGCTTCTGGGCTTCAGCCGGAAGCAACACTTCGAAATACTCACAGTTGGGAATTGCCATGATCAGATGCAGATTGGCCAGGTTGTTGAAGGAATTGCCCCCATGATGAACTTCATAGTTCATCCCGAAGGTTTCGGCGGTGTGCGCCGTCTTAAGGCAGGACGTAAGGCCACCTTTCAGGCAGACGTCCCCACGCAGGAAGTCCGTCGCGCCTTGCATGATCCAAGGAGCATAGTCACGGGGATACATATGGGGCAACTCGGTTGCCATGATCGGAATATCGAGTTCCTTCCTGAGTCTGATATATCCATCGATGTCGTCCCATGGAAGAGGATCTTCATACCAGTAGTAGCCGAGTGACTGGATACACTGTCCGACACGCAATGCCCCGGCGACCTCATACCCCCAGGTGGAATCGAGCATTATGCGGTAGTCATCACCGACCGCCTTACGCACCGCTTCACAGATGACGATGTCCATGTCCGGTTCGCCGTGCGGGTGAATCTTGTACGCCTGCCAACCGGCTTCCTTGTAACGGACGGCCTCTTCCGCGTAATCTTTCGGACCGTCCAGCACGGCGGAGCTGGCGTAAGCGGGCACACTACGACGATGGGAACCAAGCAGCTGATGCGCCGGCAGACCTGCCGCTCGGCCAGCCAAGTCCCAGAGGGCCACGTCCACCGCACCCACAGTCGCTATCTGGGGTCCTTTGACGCGCTCCGACATGCGTTGAAACAGAGCTTCCCGATTGAACGGGTCCTCTCCCATCAGCATCGGTTTCAATACATCGATGATAGAAGGTGCAGCTCGCTGGGCCGAGGCCAGTGAAGATCCAAAAAAGCTGTAGCCGTCCACGCCTTGGTCGGTACTGATCTTCACCAGCGCCATCTGCGTCGTGCCGCTGTCTGAGGTGGCGTATAACTTCGTATACCGCGTGACTGGAATGTCGCGCCACTCCCAAAGGGTCACAGTAAGATCAGTGATTTTCACTTCGAATGTCTCCTTGTCAGGCCGTTGCCGCGCCAGTAAGCTTCGGCAGCGATGATATCACGGGGAACTGAGACGACCCCAAGCAAATGCACTGCCTAGATGCTCTCCCAGGAGCACTTGTTTTAGGAGTTTTCTTCAATCCTCTTCTGATGCAAACTCCTCCGACCAGTCAAGGCAACAGAATATGGAGCAACAACTGTGGAATATGAAGCCCTGCTTTACGATGTCACCGATAGAATAGCTACGATCACCCTGAATCGACCTGACAGGCTCAATGCACTTAACACGCCCATGCGACATGAAATGTACGACGCCATATCACAAAGTGAGAACCGCGATGATGTACGTGCCATCGTCATTACAGGAGCCGGGCGCGGATTCTGCTCCGGCGGCGACGTAAAAGTGATGGATGAAGCCAATAGAAAGGAGCCAACGACCGATTCAAGTCCGAGCGCACTAACAGAAAAAGTAGCACCGATACGGGACCGGGTGGTGCTGGCCATGCGCGACGCTACCAAGCCGGTTATTGCCGCGGTAAACGGACCGGCCGCTGGCGCGGGAATGAATATCGCTCTGGCAGCGGACATTCGTATCGCATCGACTACTGCCCGGTTCGGTCAGACCTTTTCGCGTCGCGGATTGCATCCGGATTGGGGTGGTACCTACTTCCTGCCGAGAGTTGTGGGAATGGCAAAAGCATGTGAGCTCATTTGGTCCGGAAGGATGATCGATGCCGATGAAGCGCTTGCTCTAGGGATTGTCTCGCAGCTAACTGATCCCGATGATCTGATGTCGGCAACTTACGAACTGGCTGGTTCCTTTGCTGCGGGTCCGCCAACCGTAATCCGTCTGGCCAAACGCGCCATGTATCGGAGCATGGAATCGGGCCTGCGGGAAGCATTGGAGTTTGAGACCTACGCACAGAATATCTGCAGCTCCACTGCGGATGCCAAAGAGGGGATTAGGGCCTTTGTAGAGAAGCGCGAGCCGAAATTCACGGGACGCTAGACAGAATTGTATCATTCAACTCAAAACGACATGCGTCGTGTCGTTGGGATATTCTGAGTGGCACTATGAAAACACCACCTACCGAGTGGCAGGAACTCGCGACCCCCTCCACTGTTGGATCATTTATAGCTCCCCCTGATGCGCCCGGGATACGACCCATCTGTGGTCATCACGATGGGCTTCGGATTGGCCTCGCGCCGATGCCAGGCCCAAGAGGACTGATTCGTATCTACGCGCCTTACCTGAATCACCCCATCAGCAGGATGATAAATTACATTGCTATTGAGCCAATTGCCAAGGGAGAGACAAAGAGAGGCTTTTCGGAGCTCGAGTACAGCGCGCTCGACCTGGAGCAGGGCAAACGATTCTGGTTCGACGATCACCACGAGCTGACGGATGACTCACTGTCGACAGCAATTGATATCGAACCTTTTGACAATGGTGCGCACTTGTTCCTAACGATTGAATTCCGGCGCGACAATCCTCACGAGGTCAGTGTAGGCACATACTGCCACGATGATTCAGCAGAACTAGACCATGTCATCCTGACAGCGACGATGGGCAATTACGCTCGGCTGAGAAAACTCAGACTAGCACGCGACGATGTTTCGGCCGCCGACCTGTGGCCCGATTTCAGTGGTGACGCCTTTGCGCCTCACCGACGATTTGCGCGAGACACCCTCTGCAGTTCCGATGGTACCGATGTTCTGCTTGAGGCGATCAGTGATGAAGCGGATGCCAGCGCAGCACAATACAGTGAAGATACTGCGCCCCATTGGAAGTACGAGGGCAAATCGGCGCTGCAGTACTAGCGCTGTCAGGATCCACCCGATGAGATCTATGCACAGGTAAACGGGAGAGTCTACTATTGGGCTGGTCAAGCAGCCGGCCACTCTCCCATACCGGGCGGCATCTCCTTTGAGAACGTGGAATTGGTCGCGCCGTTCGTTCCGGGCCAACGATTCACATTTGGGGTGAGACCTCTATCTTGATCCAGCAGATCCTGAGGCACCCATTGAGTTTCTTGAGGGAGGGACCATGCTGATCGGCGTTGCCATGGCTCTGTTGGCGTCTCTGGGCTGGGCCGGTAGTAGCATCGTCGTCAAGCACCTTGCAGGAAAGGTCGATACGCTCTCGATCAATACCATCCGGCTGTGGATCGGATCGTCGCTGCTGCTCGGTTTCATCGTATCTACCGGCAGATTTGGCGACCTTTTTTGACGTTCCCCCACGCTCCCTTGGCTACGTCATCGCTTCCGGAATTCTTGCCATGGCTGTGGGAGATACGATCTACATCAGAAGCCTCGCCCTGCTTGACGCCTCCATCGCATTCCCCATCGTACAGTGCGCCTTTGTGGTAATGGCAGGTGTTGCAGCCATCGTCTGGCTTGATGAACCCTATACCTGGATTACCGTAATCGGTGCAGTTCTGGTCATGTGGGGAATCTATCTGATGGCGGCCACACAAGATGGCAGCCCAGACAAACGGGGCACAAAGACCGTAAGCAGAGCAGGTTTGATCGTTACACTTAGCGCGGCAGCAATCTGGACAGCATCGACGATTACGTTGAAGATCGGTGCCGAGGGGCTCGATGCTTTTGTCGTGGCAACCATCAGGATATGCATGGCTACCCTTGTGCTTACTCTGCTGGCCATGGCGAGACGAAGGAAGGGAACCCTGCAGTTCCGGCAATACGGTCGCAACAATCTGCTTCTGGTTGCTGCGGCAGGGGTCATGACCTATGCGGTAGCGGCCGTGGCATACGTACTTGCCATTCAGATGATCGGTGCCGGCAAAACTGTTCTACTGACCGCCAGCTCCCCACTGTTCGCGCTTCCTCTTGCGATCCTGTTTCTCAAGGAGCGGCCGACACGATCTGCGATCACTGGGATGATCGTCAGCATCTGTGGTGTATGCCTGGTGGTGGTTTGATCGACTCCTTTAGCAAGAGAGCACCCCTTCGCCAACTTGCCTAACTGGACGATCGTCGCTTCTGAAACTCCTCGGTGGTATTGACCTTGGGAAAGGGTTGATCCGGAATGTCGCAGCCGAGGAAACCACACAGCGATTCCCAGCCGTCGCCCGGTTCGTATACAAGCAGTCGATCTGCTGCGATGGTGCTTAAGACTTCCTCTGTGTTGGCGTTAAACACCTCGATGGCGTGCTCTCTTTCCTCCACACGTCCATGAAAGGTGTCTTCCCAGATCAGGCCGTTGCCCCATTTCGACCAGCGCTTCTGGAAGGGATCGTCGGAATTCAAGCCGGCGGTACTTGCCGGATAGATGGTGTTGTGAATGCTCCTGAACCAGGCGTCCTGATCACGCACGGTCAGTATGACCTTCGCATCAGGGTAGTGCTGCGACAGGGTCTTCCAGTAACTGCACGCCGGCCAGTCTACTGCAGCACGATATTCGTCGAACAGGGCATCCCAGTCACACTCGCCGGTTCGGCGCGCCTCTTCCCAATGGTCCAGATGCCCCGGATTTTGAAACAACTCGGCCATGTGATAGGTTTTATTGAATCCCAGCATTTCCAGGGCGATCTTCATGGACAACGTCCCGGTGCGGCCGAAGCCGGCACCCACTACATCCAACGCCATCTTCTCTCCTCGCAGCTCGTTGATGAGTGGGCAGCTTAGCATACTCGATTCGAATGTGGGCAGTGACGAGGATGCACCGTACACGCCAACCGAGTAAACTCACAGATTCCAAATCAGCCAGCTTGTCGACAACCCAATGGATATCAGCGACATCCGCAAGGAATACGAAAGTATGGGACTCGAGAGGAAGAATCTCGCGGAGGACCCGCTGATCCAGTTTGAGGAGTGGTTCCAGCAGGCACTGGAAGTCGACATTGAGTACCCTAACGGCATGACTCTGGCGACAGTGGGGCAGGACGGTGCACCGAGTGCACGCACCGTCCTTTTGAAACTTTTCGATCAGCGTGGTTTTGTGTTCTACACCAACTATGAGAGCAAGAAGGCGATTCATATCCGGGACAATCCCAAAGTGGCACTACTCTTTCCCTGGCTTGAACTGCAGCGTCAGGTGAAGATCACGGGACTTGCCGAAAAGATCAGTGTCACCGAGTCGATCAAGTACTTCGCCTCGCGTCCCCGCGGCAGTCAACTGGGAGCCTGGTGTTCACCCCAGAGCCAGACCATCGGTTCGCGGGCGATGCTGGAGAACTCGCTAGCGCGGATGGCCGAAAAATTCGGCGATGGTAAGATCCCCCTGCCGGATTTCTGGGGGGGCTACCGGGTGATCCCCGACAGCTTCGAGTTCTGGCAGGGCCGTACCAATCGATTGCACGATCGATTCATGTACACACCCAACGAGAATGATGGCTGGAATATCACGCGTCTGGCACCTTGATAAGACCACTCACGACCCCTCGAGAATCGTCCGCCTCTGGGCCAAATGGCGAGCGAGACTTCAGTCCACTCGCGCCCTGATAGTATTGTTGACCAACGACTTTTTTGTGATTGCACTCCGGGAGGTCACACTGCGCCAGGCAACGATCACGGAAGTCACCGAAAACACGAAGCCAACAGTACTGAGGATGATCACGACGATATCCCACAAGACTCCTCGCTCGATCAGGAAAATGAAATCGAGACTGTGTAACCCATTGAACAACCAGCGTTCCAGTCTGGACTTGTCCGTATGCCGGGTCACGACAGTACCGGTCGTTGCATCGATATGAAACCAGGTGGACTCCAAATCATCAAACTTCACCCGATAGACCGGCAGCGGGCGATAGCGATTGTGGCGAGCGTAATAATAGCTATCATAGTCGCGCAGCATATTTACACTTGTGATTTGGTTCTCGGGGCTCAAATGGGGGATGGCTCGATCAATTCTCTGCTGCAAGAGGCCAACTGCATGCTCTTCGGAACTGATCGTCGCCACTCGGTCATCGGCAGAACGCGACAATACCAGATGACCTTCGCTGCCGACCGTCACCCAGTCAATTTCTTTGATATCTTTGGGAACTGATTGCCCTGTCAAGGAAGGATACTGCTGAAGATCCAGCGTGCCGCTATACCGATCCACCTGCTCCCGGAAGGATGACCTGGCATCGAAGATGCCCCAAGGTCCCATCGACATCAGGCCACTGAAGATATAGGTGGTGACAAAGATCGAACTGATAAGGCCGAGAAGATGGTGCCACCAGGCGGCGCCCGTGTATGGGGAAATGTTATCGCCTTTATATCTCTTCTTCAGACGCAGGCGCATCAGGCCGATCACGATTCCGGTCAGAACCGACAGGATACCCAACAGCGACAAGTAGATGATGACATCCGCCCACACATCGGCATGGCGTCGCAGTTGGTATGGATAGATCCAGTGAAGAGTCGAACCAAACCAGTTCCAAAACCGTTCGTGCCGATTGGTGTCACGTACGATCTGGCCGGTATGGTCGGAAACGTAGACCACCGTGCCGCGTTCGTCCTCCAGTGAGACTTTGTGCAGCGGTCTGTGTCTGTTAAGTGCCGAGGAGACCGTCCATTGGTCCATATCCAGGCTCTGTTCATAGTGGAGAGCCGTGCCCGGCAGCCAGAACCCGGAACTCATCACCGCGGCAATGGCCTGATCCTCATCGGATCCGCCAAAGATCTCTCCCGTGTCGGCGTACACGGATTTCAGCCGGTCATCGCGCGTTCGCAGTTGATAGGCCGGCCGATTGCCGATGGAGGTCAATTTGACTGAAGCCAATCGGCCATCCATCCGATCAGCCTTCAGAATTCGCTCAACAGGGACCGAGATGTCACTGATGCTAAGCGCAGGTAGGTTGGCGAGCCGTTCCTGTTCCGTCAGTTCCGGGTACTCGACATACATCATGACGACGCCGGACGCAAACCACATCGCGAAGAACAGACACATGAATACGCCGAGCCAGCGATGGATCGTAAACAGTAGGCGCTTGCCGCTCATGCAGACAGTAAAGAGTAGGGGCAGCTAGGTCACAGAGAGAATCGAAACGTCAGTTCAAAGCTGCGCGGATCACCGAAGATCCACTGGTTGGGCGTGTACTGAGACAGAACATAGTCGTCCTCATCCGTCAGGTTTCTCGCTCGCAGCAGGAGCATTGCTTGTGATGAGACCTCCCATCCGAAGCTCGCATCAAACACGGTATAGGAAGGCAGTTGCAGCGTGTTGTCATGGTCACCGTAGCGGCCGCTAACGTAACGAACGCCGCCGCCGATGTGCAAACGATCCATCGGATACCACGTGAGCCAAAGATTGGCAGTCTTGTCGGGTATGTTGCGCGGTGTATTCCCCGAGAGTGAAACAACGCCTGAGAAGAATCTGTCAAACTCAGCATCGACCCAGGCTGCGTTCATATCCAGACTAAGTCTATCCGTTGGATTGAAGCGCAAGGTGAATTCAAATCCATCGGAGCTCTGCTGGCCAATCTGTTCAGTTATGCCAGAGGCCGGACGACGGCTCGGGATGTCTCTCTTCTCAATATCGAAGTAGGCGACAGTATATTCGCCGTGGCCATTCAGGATCTGCTGCTTCATTCCGATTTCGTATTGGCGACCACGACTAAGATCGAAATCTTGGTTGGAGGCGCTGATGGTGATGGGTGAGGTTACCGGATCGGCGGCCCGGCTTACCTGCAGGTAGATGCTGAGCGAATCCGAGGGTTGATATACGAAGCCGGCACGCCAGGTGAATTCCGAGAAGTCAGAATCGAATTCGGCTGCTGCAGAACTCCCAATTGCATAATCGAACCGATCGAACTCGATATTGTCGTAGCGGCCACCGACTACAAGACTCATCTCGGCAGTTAGTCGTAACACATCGTCGAAGAAGAACGCGTACTGACGGGTATCGGTGGTGTAATCCGGTATGGTCGCAATGCTCGATGGGAGCGAATTGGGATCGAATCTGTTGAGCGGCACACTGTCGGCGACGCCAAATCCGCCCGTGCTGAAGTTATCCGAATAACGCAGGTCGATCGAGTTGATCTCGGCACCCAGCGTAAGTTGGTTGCGCAGATCTCCCCACGCTGATTCGAGATGCAAATCACTTCGCGTGCCTACCTGTTGTTGGTCATGGACAATGCCGAGATAGAACGCACGATCGATCTGATCTGTCGTTTCGTTGTAGGCGTATTCCTCCAGATTCTGCCATTCGCGCCTGACATCCAGGTGATATATTTCATTGCGCAAGGTGACACGCGGCGATAGCTGCCATTCCGTTTTCGTCCGTACCCACAGGTCTTCATATTCGACGAAGCCGTCAGCAAAGTTGTAGTTGTTGCGGCGATGCGAGTCACTGGCCTTACCGTTGATCAGCGGCGTACCCCAGTAGGGAGCGTCTTCTATGTCAGCGCGATCCACACTGAATTTCACCCGGAGATTCTTTGAAGGCTGAAACAGCAACGAGCCGGCCATTACGTCACGCCGTTCATCCGCTCGATCGGCATAGCCATCCGCTTCGTGATGAGCAGCGTCAAGACGATAGGCCCACCGCTCACTGAGCTTTGTACCGCCACCCAGGGCCACCCTTCTCATCCCGAAACTCCCGGCACCCAGCTGGGCGTCAAATCCACCACTCCCGAATTGAGGCGCCTTAGGAATATAGTTAATGGTGGTACCGAGCGCGCCCACACCGTTTATTACAGATCCCGCACCCCTTAGCACCTCGACCCGGTCGAGGGTCCAGGTGTCCGCGGGAAAGGTGACGGTTCCGGCAGTGATGTACAGCCGGGTGCCATCATAGGTTACCAGTGTGGTGTTGTGACCGTTGAAACCGCGGGATGATACAGCAGTTCCACCATTGCCCGGACTGGCTGTGGAGGAGATCCCGTTGCTGCGCGTGATCGCCTGCAGTACCTCGTAATCACCTTTGGCGGCCAGTTCTTCCTTGGTAATCAGATCCACGCTGGCCGGCGTCTGGAATGCGGAGAGACCCAGTCGGCCACCGGCACCATTGCCGGCACTGAGTCGCAGGCTGCCAATCCCCTGGCCGACAACGACTATTTCTTCCATTTCACTGTCTGCCGCCGCTACCTCACTTTCTGCTGCCCGCACTGGCGCATTGATACTGAGCGTAGTGGCCGCCATGGCCAGCGTGATGATATTTCCGATCAGCCGCGGAGACCCGACATCAGCCGTCTTCTCTCTAGGTGCTATCATTTTTCTGCGTTCTCTTTTAGTTCAATCGACCCACTCCATGCCTTAATCCGTGCTTGATCTAGGGTCAATGGTTCAGAGGGTTGGAAAACTCCTAGGTGATGCAAATGGTGAAAGTGTTCCATCGAAGCCAAGAGGGATCCATACCTCTAGCAACGGACTCTACGTAATTGATGCTGACGTGTTGACGTTCGAGGGCCCCCAAAATCACACCGTCCGCAATTGGCCGGTTGCTGCAGCCTGAAAGCTCTCTCCCTTGCCTCTCCGCTGCCCACAACACTTGACGTCGGTGGGTCAGGAGCCTAAGCGTCCAGGTGCGGAGAAAATCCTACGATGATGTGACTTTCCCCAACTCCTTCCTAATCCTAGTCGCTGTCTGATGGGTCCTCTCGCCAGTCGGCCCATGCTCAAGCAGCCACGTTCCTTCGTTCTTTCTAAAACCGAACTGCGAATAGAACTTCTCTGCTGCCCCTTCGAAGACCTCAATCTTGAAGTGGTACGGTTCAAGTTCATTGGCTCTCTTCATCACCGAGTGCATCAGCTTCGTCGCGATCCCTCGATTGCGGTATGAAGAATCCACAAGCAGAACGTCGAGCTCAACGCTTATCGTCCCATCTCCACAGAGCACGGCTACACCAACACACTTCAGACCATCCCATGCCGAAGCCACAAAGAGGGAGCTTTCTATATAGTGTTGCGTATCCGATTCAGAGAACCAGTCGTTCATCTCATTGCTTGTGAAAAGCAGGTGGAGTGCTGGATCTGATATTTCCTTACTCTCTTCATAAACGATCATTCCATTCTCCTTTCGATTGCAGTCGAGAGTGACGGGCACGTTGGTCCCGCTGATCAGTATACCAGCGGCCTACTTGAGTTCTACGTGGATGAGTCCTGTTGGCCGATAAGAGATAGGGGCGAATCAAGATCTTGCTGATCGATCTCGGCGGCTGGCTGACGAGCACATGTCACCGACGCGCAACTCATACTGGTTCTGAACTTGCTAGATGACTGGTTTGTGTTGATTGCTGCCCTCCCAGTCGTCAATCAGAAAGGAGTTAGTTTTGCTAGATAGAGCATTGCATCGGCCATGGGGACGACAATATCGTGGTCAGCTGAAGCGTAGGGTTCGACGGTTTTCAAACACAGCCCTGTCCCTTCGAGCAGGAGTTCTAGATCGGGAACCGAATAGCATCGAAGAGACTGAGTCACAGCCTGCGATTCATCACCGTCCTTTGGCCAGATGCTGTTCAACATTCGGCAGTCCTGAGGATCAAACGAAGTTCGCGACAACCCATCGAAATCTTCAATGACTTTACCGCTTCTCTTCGCAAAAGGAGAATAGATGTCGATGAGCGCGCATCCATTTGGGCGCAACCATGATGTGATCCGTTTCAGTAGTCGGCGTTGATCGGTATCCGAGCCAATTCCAAACCCGTCGAAATAGCACACCACGTCAAACAGGTCGGGGAATTCGATCGTGTAGAAATCGGCTTGGACGACATCCATCGTTCCGCCGGGGAAGTGATCCGCAATTCGCTGTGCATTAGCTACACGCTCTCCAATCAAGTCGAGTGCGACCACCATGTGACCTGCGGAAGCAATCGCACCCGCAACGATCCCACTTCCGCATCCGAGTTCCAGAACCCGTTTCGATCCCGTTCCTGAGAGTCGTTCCACCGCTTGGGCTCTGTTCACCGGG
>CEPV01036101.1_pt1 | contig 24582 bp, 16 predicted proteins | sample 530451 | NCBI WGS metagenome assembly CEPV01 (sample SAMEA2620097, study PRJEB7988) | marine metagenome | isolation source: saline water (ENVO:00002010), including
CTGGAAAAATATAATAAATGCTATCAATTCTTTGCATGAGCACAAGAAACAGTCCGAAAACTGCTGAATGAAGCACAAGATATTTATCTACTGTAAATAGTTTGCCGAGTTTGTCTGCATACCATGCTCCGAAGCCCCTGAAGATGAAGAAGGCAGCTGCAATAAATCCAAAGTATGCTTCTGGAATATCAAGTGATTTATAAAGCGGTTGGACATATTGAAGCGTTATCATGGCAATGCTACCAATTAGTGCAGAGAACAGAAATATTTTTGAAAATTTAGGAGTATGAAATGTATATCGTATGCTTTCTTTAATTTGTTTAAGAACGGGAAAGTGCTTTATTGTTCTTGGAGGTTCTATCAGAAAGATGCAAGCAATAATTCCCAGTACTGCAACTACCGATTCTGCGTAAAAGGGCAAGCGTGTGTGATGCATATACATCAAGCCTCCTGTCATACCGGTGACCACACAAAAGATATTTCTATACATTTCAAGTTTTCCAACTACCTTCTTATACAATGCTTCTTTATTCTCACTCTTTAGGTGTTCATAAAGTAATGCTAAATCTGCTCCTCCCTTCATTGCAGAACCAAAACCGCTCAGAGAAAAACCAATGAGAAGCCAGAAAAAGCTTTGACCTAATGCAAATATCAATGCTCCAAGAAAAAATATATTACTTCCTATTAGTAGAGATGTTTTGTAGCCATAACGATCTGCAAAAATTCCGGCAGGTATTTGTCCTACGGAATTGAAAATAAGCCATGCGGAAATAACTAAGGACATCTGGGCCATACTTAGCCCAACCCAAAGCATGAATATAACGTAGACTCCTAATCCAAAACTACTGTCATTTGTGAGCATGACAATACCAAGCTTCCAAATATTTCTTTTTGATGAACGCTTTCGCATTGTTGGATTCTAGCAAAATTTAAATAAATACAAAATATGAATAATATTGTATGCTATTTGCAATGAAAAAAGTCAGCAAACTTCAGGAGCGCCAATATGTTATTGCATTTATTATTCTATTGGCTTTACTGCTGGCAAAGTTTTTATATCCATTGTTCATATTCGATCTTCCTCTTGGGTACGATCCGGGAATGTATAGGTATTTATTTATTAAGTATGCTGAGGTTTTTCCTTCTCTTCCGGAGCTCCGTCCTTGGGCACAAGAATACCCTTATGGGTTGTTCTTGATCACTGGCATTCTGATGAAACTTGGTGTGCCAGTCAGCTGGTTACTGGGTTGGATATGGAGCGTGTTTGCAGTCGGTGTTCTGGCTGCTTACTCATGGGTATTTGCAAAACGAGAGGGATGGCTCACCGGAATATTGATAATGTTAGTCGGGCTACTTTCGATCGCTTACTTCGACGGCTTCGCGCAGATGTATTGGAAGACATACTTGGCTCTTCTATTTCTGCTTTTCACTTTCCATTTCTTCGAAAAGAAGTCTCTTTGGATGATTCCTTTTGGAGCTCTTACAATACTGAGTCATAACCAGACAGGTCTTATCTTGGGCTTAACACTTATTGTTTGGTGGCTTGTTCATTTGCCGACTGATTGGAAGGATCCTCAGTTTAGAAAGTGGACATTGGCTTTTGTGGCTATTGCAGTGCTTGGACTGATTTGGTACGCGCCGATATTTTTCCGGGCTTTCTGGGCACCTTTTAAATCGGTTCTTCTATTAAGAGGAGAGAATGCTCCGGCGGGGCATTTCCCGGAAACGTCATTTTTCCTTAAGAACAGCTTTGTTCTTTTGGCGTTTGGAGCGCTTGGATGGGTTAAAAGTTTTAAGAAAGAGAAATATTCGGTTTGGCTTATAGCTCCTGTTATTTGTGCCATATTCATAGTATTCAGGCTTGTATTTTATTACAGATTCTTCCTTCAATTGGATTTCTTCCTATTGCCATTTGCAGCGATCGGAATTGCTTTCTTATGGAGGCTGAAAAATAATTTTGTAAAAAGCCTGCTGATTGTTCTAATTCTTCTTCAAGTGTTTATTTCATTTAATCAAATGAAGCGATGGGAACCGAGAATGTTACCATGGGAACTAAATGAGATTTTAAGTATTAGGAAGTTGGTGGAAGATGATGCAGAGATAATTGCTCTGGATAATAACGCCGCAGTCTGGCTTTTGGGTTGGCTCCCTGAATATTACACGGGAGGCCCGGGACTATTTGATTTTCCGCCGTGGACTTATGAGCAATGGGAATCTTTCTTATATGGATCGAATCAAGATAGATTTAAAATGATTTCGTCCATTCCAGAAAGACCGCTTTATCTGATGACTTCGGATTTGTTTTATAACTATTACGGCGAGCATGTTAAAGGTTTTCTTAAAGATCCTTGCCTAAAAAGGGTTTATGGATCTCCGTTATATAGAGTGATTTGCGATCCTTTATTAGAATAAGAATAATATGATTGATATATTCCCAAGCAGAGCAGTTGCAATTTCGATAGCAAACTTCAATATCCATTGGTATGGCTTGATGTACATGTTAGCTTTCTTATTGGCTTTCTATCTATTGCCGCGTATTCAAAAATGGAGAGGGCTTAGTTTAAGTCGGGATGATTGGTCATCTCTACTAGCTCTTGGAGTAATTGGTGTTATTGCAGGAGGAAGACTTGGATTTGTTTTGTTTTATGAGCCTGTTTTCTATTTAACTAATCCTGTCGAGATAATAAAAGTATGGAACGGAGGGATGTCTTCGCATGGGGGGTTAATTGGAGTTGGGATAGCAATCGTGTTCTTTTCCTGGAAGAAGGGGATTAGCATTTTCTCTTTACTTGATGTTGTCGTCATACCTGGTGCAATTGGTCTTGCGATGGGACGAATGGGGAATTTGATCAATGGAGAATTGTACGGCATTGAGTCAGCGGTTCCTTGGGCTATGCAGTTTGCAGAAGCTGATGGTCTTAGACATCCGACTCAAATTTATGCAATTATGAAAAATTTAATAATTGCAGGTGTATGTACAGTGTACATACAGTCAGCAACTTCAAAGAGGGGACAAGTATTTGCTTTGTTCCTAATCATGTATGGCCTGCTTAGATACATAGTTGAGTATTTCCGTGAACAACCTTATGGGATTTATGATTTAGGAGTGGTAATGATGAGTCGGGGACAGCTGTTAACAGTTCCGATAATCTTATTTGGTGTCCTTGTTTGGTTTGTCACTATCAGGAAGTCTGTGTAAAAAAGTTTTTCTGTGTATAACACTTAATCCCCTGGCTTTCACCAAATCGAAGTGCTCTGGTGTTCCGTATCCTTTATTAGATTTAAATTCAAATTGCGGAAATATTTTATCGTGCTTGAGCATTATTCTATCGCGAGTTACTTTTGCGACTATGGAAGCTGCGGCAATGCATGGTTCCAATTCATCGCCGTCAATTATCGAACTATGTGGATAATCGAACCAAAACTTGTCCCTTCCATCTACAAGCAAGTAAGTTGGTTCAGTATGTTTGGACAATGAACAAACTGCCCTTTGCATTGCTTTTTCTGTGGCGTCTAGAATCCTTAGCTTATCAACCTCCTGTGCTGTAACTATTCCGCATCCCCAGGAGCAGTTGTCTTTAATCCATTCAAAGGCTGTAGAGCGCTCATCAGGTGACAATTGCTTAGAATCTTTGATCAATGAGGGTAGCTCTTTTTTTCGTGGTAAAATACATGCACCTGCTACTACTGGTCCGGCAATAGCACCTCTTCCAGCTTCGTCAATTCCAGCTATAACTGCCTTAGAAACGATTTTCATACTGTAAATGGGAATTGACAATTGGGAAAATTACACTAAAATGTACAAGTTCTTTTACATCACTATATCATAAAGTATTGGGTGGCATCTCAGGTAATGTTTGACTTGAGTCCCCCTCACCCTACCCTCCCCCACCTTCTAAGGTGAAGAGGAGATAAGGAATACTCATTTTATAAGAGCCAACAACTGCCTCCAAATTTTTTCAGGCGGAGCCTGTGATTTGGTGGCTTAGTTGGCTTTCATGGAAGAAAGGTAAGAATCATGAATTACAACCTCAGCAAATGGTGGGCAAGTCTTTGGTCCAATCGTCCGGAGGATGATTGTCTCATGGAGTGGCTTTGCGACTTTACGTCGCATCCAATTGTCTTTTGCACCATCATTGGAGGAATATTCCTCGCAGGAGTCTTGATGGTTGTGCAATTGGAATTGCGCGACAGAAAAATTCTTCGCGAGTAATAGCCAATTTTTCAGGACCGGGTGTCGAAAAATCTTTTCACGAGATTGGGCAACTACACCGCCCTAGGCGCTCGGTCCGCCTTTTAATAATCCTCTAACAATCCTTCTCTCATCCCAGGGGATAGGGCCTTTGAGAGTATTGAAAGTACTGAACGGTCCCATGCCGCAGAAGGCAATGGTATCTCCTTTTTGTGCTATTTTTAATGCATGCTTAATACCTTCGCGACGGTCATAAAATTTGTAACCCTCTGTTTTGTCCTGATCAATTCCATTCCAAACTTCATCAACAACTTTGTCGGGATCTTCACCGTATGTTTCATCTCCCGCAACTATACTAACATCAGCGAGATCACTCACAACTTTCGCAATCCTCGGTCTCTTTTCTTTCATCCTGTTTCCGCAACAACCAAATAAGACTATTACTCTCTTTCCATCTTCAGTCATCTTTCTAAGCGCGTTAATAGTTTTCTCGTAAGCTTCCTCTGTCATTGTAAAATCTACAAACACATTGAAATCCTGTCCTTCGTCAATTCTTTCCATTCTTCCGGGTAATGGGGAGAATGTTTTAAGGGCGTGTAAACACTGTTCGAGTGAAACACCAAGAGACAAAGCACAACCAATGGCGCACATTGCATTATCAAGATTAAAGATGCCGGGAACGTTTAGTTTAATGTCAGATTCTTCCCCGGAACTTGAATGAAGGGTTGCCGAAACTCCTGAAGTGTCAGCTTTCACATCAGTCACATACAGGTCAGCATCTTCAGACCCGAAGCTGATGATATTTTCCGATTTAATCTTGTCATACATCTCAAAGCTATCATCAGCCTTATTCAAAACTTTAGTTCCTTTTCCTTTTAACATTTCGAATATCTTTCCTTTGTCTTTTCTATATTGCTCCATTGTTTTGTGATAGTCCAAATGCTCAGGCGATGTGTTAGTCACGGTGGCGACTTTCGGATATGTATGATGGACTCTGCCTTGCACAAGGCCGTGTGAAGACACTTCGATAACAGCATGCGTACATTTCTCTCTCACGAGTTTTTTCAAAAAGTTCTGAAGAGTGGTTGGAGCAATGGAAGTAAGGTGAGTTTCATTTTCTTTTTTTACGTCTCCTATCTGAAAGAATGCTGTAGATGCTGCTCCGGTCTTAATTCCTGACTCATTAAGAATATGAGCAATCATTCCAACAGTTGTAGTCTTGCCGTCAGTCCCTGTAACGCCAATGACAGTCAATTTCCGCGCAGGAAAATCGTTCTTTGTTGCAGCCAAAAATGCTTTAGTAAAGTGCCAACCCAATCTGATAGGGGAGCGGTGACCAATCTTTGATTTAAGATTTTTTACTAAGCTCATGATGCGCCAAGGATAGCACGAGCCTCTTCAATATCCATTGAAATCTGACTTTTTAGATCCTCTTCATTTTCAAAATCTTTTATGTCTCTTAGTTTCTTAATCAATTCAATATCAAGTTCATTTGGTAATTCATCAAGTTCAGCATCGAATACATGAACTTCAAATGCATTTGAATCTTTATGAAAAAGCCTAGGGCCGAAGTGAATGGCTGCAAACAATTGACAATTAACACGTCCGTCTGCGGCGGACTTTTGACAATTAACAAACGATGCAAAACCTGCATATATACCTTCTTCGATATCCTTAGGAATGTCATCAATTTCTAAATTAATAGTTGGATAACCAATTGCTCTACCACGCCCTGAACCAGCTACTGATCTTGCGCTAAACGATACTGGAAGCTTAGTTGTCACTTTAGAGTTAATTGTTAATTGTCAATTGTTGGCCTTTAATGTTCTTGAGCTATCGGCCATATTTTTTGCAATGTTTTGAACTTGATCTGCAATTGTAAGAAGATTGGGGCTGAGCTCCTTTGCTCTTGTTGCAAGATTCCATGCGTTGCCACAGTGAGTAATAACATCATCAAACTTTTCTTCGGACCCTTTTCTATATCCTTTTGTAAGCTCTACAAATGCTTCGGTTATTTTAACTGCACCCTTAACAATAGGTTCATCAGGGCGTTTGGCATGAGCACCTCTTGCGGCTACCAAAGATCTGTTTGCAGCGAATTCAGCTTGAGAAATGTTGCCTTGATCAAGCATAGAAAGCGTTATGATCATTTCCTGTTCAGATTCGGAAAGTAGAGCTTGGGTTCTGCGTTCTTGCTGGTACATCATATAGCGATACATCAAAAGCGCTGTATCACCACGAGTTAATTGATACTCAGGATGAATAAGTCCATCTAAATTAATCATTATCATTGAAGAAGCAAACGCATAACGTATGTAAGGGTAGAACCAAGCATTTACATCAGCCACGTCGGTAGAAAGAGGAATGTTTAATTCACCAAGAAACACCGTCGGGTCGATCTGATTGGCCAACTGCATAATTTTTAAAAACTCTGCAGTGATGATTGCATTTTCTCCTTTAAATTCCGTTTTATCCGGCGGGCCATCAATTATATTATTTTGTCTTGCGACTTCTACATATGACATAAACCATGCTCCCTCCGGAATGTCTGTAAAAGGAGTTTCCTTCACTTGGTCCAATGCTTCTTGCTTAATAAGAGGAGCAATTATGATTTTGAGTGCTTCTGCTCTGTTTACCTGCTTATCCGGCTTAAAAGTGCCATCGTCATATCCTTTAATTATCTGCTGGCTTCGAAGGTATTCAGCGGCTTGGTATACATCGTGATCTGGTGGTACATCAGAAAAGCTTTGCGGCAGTTGGGCAAATACGGGTGCAGAAAGGGTCATTGAGGCCAAAAATGCAGAGGTTCTGATCAATAATCTTGTTGAATTCATAGGGATTTAGGGGTGAGTTACATAAGCCTAACAGAAGCGTATATCAGCTGTAAAAGCGATATTAGGATGATATCGACTATTTGTCTAAAATATGTTAAAATAATATATCGGCAACATGTATATAAAAATTCTAATTAAAGGCGCAATTCTAACCTCAATAATGATATTGGGGGCCTATCCCGGATCTCTGCGAGCCGAGGAAAGCTCATCATTTAAGTTATATCATGAAGCTTTTCAATATGGTGAAAGAGGACCTGCGGAATCGGACAGTTTTAAAGTAAATGAGGATGGGACAACTTGGAATGCCAAGCCGCTTACAAGTAACAGCTTTCAGATAGTAACTGCTCCTCCAACAGCTGCCGCTGCAGCTCCTCCTCCCACCACAGAAGAAGAAGAGGAGGAAGAGGAAACAACTCCGCCAAGTGGAGGACATAGAGGGCATGGGACAAATCAACCCGATCCATCAGAACCATCTGAAGATGATGATCCGGACAAACCGGCGGCTCCGGATGAAGATGATGAAGATAAAATAGATGATGCTGATGTCATGGATGATACTTTCTCTGATATGGATTTTGTTCCATCAGATGCCAAGCCGATTTACGATGAAGGAGTTGGGTATCCATGTGGAGAAAGGAGACTTGCTCCTTTGCACTATTTCTATATGACAGAACCGGAGAGGATTATTGTTAAAGAGGAAGTATTGTCGCATCAGGCGGCAGAAATGATTGAACAAAGCAGAAATATTCAGATTGCTCTTATGTTTACACAAGCGATATCTGCCCTTTGTTTCTTATTGGCTTTCCAGTTATTGCTTTCCAGAGTTCCTTACAAGTTTCTTAAGAAATGAGAATAGATGACTCGAATATCGGCTCGAATTCTAGAACCCAAAAAGGGTACAAAGGAGACAAGGGGTTAAAAGGAGAAAAAGGAATTATAAATATATTTTCACTCTTTTGTCTCTTTTCACTCTTTTGTCTCTTTTCATTTGGGTCTTCAATTGCATACGCAAAGACTACAGCTCCAACAAAGCTCGTCTACAATGGCCATCTACTGGACTCTAGTGGTGATGCTGTAACTACCGAAGTCTCGGTTAGATTCAGTTTCTGGAAAAGCTCAGACTATTTAACAGGTGATGTCACCTCAACCGGAGCGATTGACATTGGGGCATCCAATTACGGAAGCTGGAATGAAGCATTTACTTTGACTCCAAACAGTGATGGATACTTTACAGTTGATCTAGGTACAGGTTCTGCACTTCCGGACTTTTCCTCGCTTTCCGATGCTGTTCTTACAAGTCTTCATTTGCAAGTAGAGGTTAAAGCTTCATCTGCAGCAAATACATCATATGAACTTCTTGATAAAAATACTTCGAATGCATCCATAGATCGTGCACCACTACTCTCGGTTCCATTTGCTCTTAATGCTAATCTATTAGATGGGAGAGATACAGGGACCGCGAGCGGATCAATTCCAGTGCTGGAGACGGGAGGACTGCTTTCGCTTGGTGCAGTTCCAGGCGGAACGAATAAAGATACATTTACATTGGACAACGATAATTCAGTATCTGCAGGAGAGGTCTCACTTCAATTTGGAGCTAATTTACTAAAGAAATTTTCTTATGATGTAACTAACAGTACTTTCTCGTTTAATGATGCTGTTAGAGTAGGAGGAGCGCTCACGGCGACCGGAGGCTTTACGGCTTCCGGGACCATTGCAACAGAGAGCGGTGTAGTTATAAACCGAGAAAATGCCGCAAAAGATTCTGTGATGGTATTTGGTAATTCTTTGGGACAAGAAACTTTCAAGTTCTTAAACACTGAGCATGAGTTCGAGCTTTCCGATGATGTTAGGATTACCGGAAATCTGTCCTCAAGTGGAATTCTAGCAGTTGAATCGAATGCTGTAGTAGGAGGTACTTTGACAGTTGGAGGGCTGATAAATGGTGTGGATATAACAACACTTACAAGTGACAATGATGTTCATTTGAAGATATCCAGTGGGGCTGGGTTAAATTTAACTGTTGCATCAGGGGATTATCGGCTTGGGGGATCTGTAACGGCGTATGCGGGATCTTCTAACAATGTAATTGCTGATGATGATACGAGTTATGTATTCTTTGAAACGGGAGGGTTAGTTACTAATACAACTGGATTCCCAACTGATCATATGTATATTCCACTTGCGACTGTATTAACTGCAGGTGGAAGCGTTTCCACTATCACAGACAAACGAGTGTTCAATAGCGCCGATACAGAGCGTACTGTTACAAGAATATTTACTCCTGAGTTTGAAGGAGTTTCTTATCAGGGGGACGAATCTAACAATGTAGGGCAGCTGGTGCTCAATCACTCCGGAGGCAACCTGATGAACTCATATCAGTGGTCAAGCTCTAGAAGTACACTTCAAGACTTCGATGTTTTGCTGAATTTCACACTGCCTGAGGACTTTGTCAGATGGACCGGCAACCATATGACGGTTTCATACAAGTCCTCGTCCTCAAATCAAGCTGACAACACTTTGGATATTGCCGTATTTGACTCGGCGAACAACTCAGTGACGCTCACCGGAGATAGTTCGAGCCTCGTTTCCACTGGATGGACTACGACGGCAATTACTTGGTCCGGGACGCCGACCTGGACAGCAGGCTCAGGATCGCTAATCAGGCTAAGGCTATCTGCGAAGAGCGATGAATCTATGCATGTAGGGAAGGTTAAGTTGAGGTATGTGGAATTGCTGTCTGAGTAGACCAATGAGTAAATCGAAATAGCTTTAAAGACGCACCCGCCCCCTCACGGGATGGGTTGACTTCGGGTGGGCGGGCAGTCAGTTACATATGTTGTCACACCAAAATCTTCAGTCAATACCTCCTTTTGTATAAACTTTTTGCACACACGACTTTAGGGCTTTAATTAGCCCCGTATGATGTTCCGCATCAAGACGGAATGCAAAGCAATCATAACATTTGACAGTCATAATAATTAGATGATTTGTCAACTCTATACGGAAGATCTAGAGGCCGAATTTTGATATAATAATAGGAATAAACAAAAACATAACTCATGCAATATTCCGTTAACACAAAAGTAATAAAGGCGATCATAAGACGAGGAATTCCAATGATTCTGGTCTTTGCATTTGTATGGAGCATCGCGGGGACTGCAGAAGCGGTCTCAAGTTGGAATCCTACTTTGCTCGTAAATACTGAATCTTTCCAGGAAATTGATCAAGGTGATGGTACTTCAGATATAGAGCTTAGATTTGGAGACATTGATAAGAAGCTAATGTGGCTTTATGACGAAAATCGATTCCAGTTCACAAGAAATGTGAATGTTGGAGGTAATCTTACAGCCACAGGATCAATCTCTGCTTCCGGAGCACTGACTACAAGCGGAGCTCTTAAAGTTGATGGAACTTCAGCTCTTCAGGGAGCTGTGACATTTGGAGACGGTACTACAACTTTTGTATTACCAACTGCTCGCGGATCAAGCGGAGGGATACTCAAGCTTGATGCTTCCGGAACTGCAACTTGGTATGTGGATGATGACACACCCGAATCAGGAGACTTTGGGGCTGCAGGAGACTTGGATGCAGATGGTACTATCACAGACGGTGTAATAGATGAGGCAGATCTGGATGCTGCCGACAGTGCAACAGATGAGGACATTCTTACATTCGAGGGCACAGGATTTGAATGGCACAGTGCAGCGGAGATGGGAATTGGAACCGCTACATCCATTACAGATGGCTTGATTGTAGAACCGGATTTGGATGCGGATGTGGCTGCTACAGATGGAGATTGGCTACAATACGATAGTACCGGTACCAACTTTACTTGGAGAAGCTCCGCAGAGCTATTAACTGACGTTGGACAGAATGGAGGAACAGATATTACAGCTGACTTGGAAGAAGAAACTCATGCGTCTGAACATGCAAGCGGAGGCGGAGATGCAGTAGATCACGACACACTAACTAATTTTGCAGCCAACGAACACATAGATTGGACAGGTGCAACGGACAATCTAGCAACAACAGGCAACCTATCCGGTACAACTTTGAATGTAGATAAGAATGCATTCATCTTCAGTAAATTGGCCGTATCAGGTTCAATTGTAACTGATAGCAATTTAGCCGCATCCGGAACTTTGTCAGTTGAAGGAAATGTAACTACTAGTGGAACTTTGGTTGTGGAAAGTACTGCAAATATTAAGGGGGCGGTTACATTTGGAGACGGAGCAACAACTTATGTACTTCCAACAGCAAGAGGTTCTAACAATCAAGTGCTTAAGTCAGATGCAAGTGGAAATGTAACATGGGGAAGTGATGACGGAGGTACATCCTTTAAAGCAGGGCAAGGACTTGAGTTGGGTAGTACATTCTTCTCTCTATCAAACACATTCTCCGGAACTTCGCTAGAAATTACCGGCACATCATCTGGTCTTACAGTTCATGCACAAGATATGTTGCAGTCATCCGGCGCCTTGTCTGTTGATGGAGCAGCTAGCCTCCAGGGTGCAGTTACAATTACAGAAGGAGCTTTGACAGATGACACTATAGTTGAAGGAGACTTGAAGGCAGTTGATGCTGCAGCGGATGAAGACTTCCTCACCTATGAATCCACAACAGGAGACTTCGAGTGGCACAGCGTAGCAGATGTATCAGCTAATATTGCTGCTGACATTGCAGAGGGAGAATTGGCTAACGATATCATTTTGGAGGAAGACATTAAAGCTGTGGATAGTGCATCTGATGAAGACATTCTTACGTATGAATCTACTACAGGAGACTTTGAGTGGCATAGTGCATCTGATTTAGGCATTGGAACTGCAACAGCTATTACAGACGGTTTGATTGTAGAACCGGACTTGGATGCCGACAATGCAGCAGCAGATGGAGATTGGCTGCAATACGATAGTACCGGAACCAACTTTGTATGGAGAAGCTCTGCAGAGCTTTTAACTGATTTAGGACAAGACGCAGGTACAGATATCACAGCTGACTTGGAAGAAGAAACTCACGCCTCTGAACACGCAAGTGGAGGCGGAGATGCAGTAGATCATGATACTCTGACTAATTTTGTAGCTGATGAGCATATTGATTGGACCGCAGCTTCGGATAATTTTGTAACTTCAGGAAACGTTGCAGCTTCAGGAACATTGTCGATAGAAGGTACAACTTCGTTGAAGGGAGCTTTAACTTTAGGTGATACAATTACTTTGCCTACTACCGATGGAACAAGAGGGCAAGTTCTCACGACAGATGGAGCTGGTACTGTTGTTTGGAGTGGAGCAGTTTTAGGACTTGGAAGCGGAGGAGTAGTTGCTCTCTCTCCCGAGTATCCGAATGCTGTTTACTTCGCTAGCGGAGCAATTACTACAACTATCGGACAAATGAGTTACGATTACGATGAAACAAATAACGAGAACTTCTACCGCTGGGCTAGCTCAAAGGCTGCACTTCAGGAGTACTGGATCTCAGCTCGCATTAGAGTTCCTGATAACTTCAAGCAATTTGATACCGCACGACCTATCCAATTCAGGTACAGAACAACTCATGCAAGCACGGACAATAACTTCTTGACTATGCGTCTGTATGACACAGGAGGCACGGAAGTTGCTCTAACAGGAGGTAACGATCTGGCTAATACCAGCTGGACTACAGCGACTATTACAGGCCCGGATTCTGCAGGAACATTTACTCAGGGTTCATATATAACTGTAGCTGTTAAGCTCACTTCAAATAGCACAGGAAATGCAGATGCAGGGTTCATTAATTTGAACTTTGAGACAACAGCACCGTAATAATGGCAATTAGCAGATTGGCAGATTGGCCATTGGCTAATTTCGGCTGTCACATGTAGCTAATCTGCTAATTGCTAATCTGCCAATTGCAGGTCGATGCAACAACAAGTGCTATACTGGTTGTCCTTGAATAAGCATTGCACCCAGTGTGGCACGGAGTTCGAGATAACGCAGGAAGATATGGATTTCTATGACAGAGTTTCACCTGTGTTTAATGATAAGAAATATCAAATTGATCCACCAAAGAATTGCCCCAATTGCAGATTCAGAAGGCGACTTATGTTCAGGAATGACAGACATTTTTATAATTGCAAAAGCGACAGCTCCGGCAAAGACATAATCACATTTTATTCACCGGATAAGCCGTATAAAGTTTTTGACAGAGATGAATGGTGGGCGGACACATGGAATCCGCTCGACTACAGTAGAGACGTGGATTTCTCACGTCCATTTTTGGAACAATTCCAGGAGCTTAGATTAGAGGTTCCACGAGTATGCCTAATCCAAAGCAATACGGAAAATAGTAACTACACAAACCATGCACTTAATATGAAGAATTGTTATCTGGTTTGGGGAGGTGGAGGATGTGAAGATTGTTATTACAGTAATTACATTGTTGATAGCAAAGATACAGTCGACAGCCTTTCGCTTTACTCATGTGAAAGGTGTTACGAGGGCATAGCGTCAGAGAGGTGTTATGACTGTATAAGCTTTATGAATTGCAATGACTGCAAGTTTTGCATAGCTGTTGAGGATTGTTTATCCTGTGAGTACTGCATTGGATGCTTCGGTTTACATAGGAAGAAATACTGCCTGTTTAATCAGGAAGTCGGAAAGGATGAATGGGAGAAAAAGAGAAAGGAGCTTGGAAGCCTGAATGCGGAGAAAATTAAGCTTCTCAATGAAAAGCTAAAAGAGCTCAAAGCAGATCTACCGCACAGAGCGTCGCACATTTACGGAAGCCAGGATTGCACGGGAGACAATATCTACAGTTCAGAGAATTGTTACAACTGTTATGACATCAAAGGGTGTGAAGATTGCAAGTACACAGGATTCACGCCGACTGCCACTGATGTTTATGATTCAAACTTTGCAGCTCCAATTGGGCTCGAACTTTCTTACTTTAATAACTCAACGCTTGGTAAACACAGGCTTCTGTTTAACTTCTTTGTTTATTACTGCAACGATGTTTACTACTCAATGGAGTGCCATTACTCCGAGCACTTATTTGGGTGTGCATCAATGCGTCACAATGAATATTGTATATTGAACAAGCAATACTCTCGTGATGATTACGAAAATATGGTTTCGCAAATTATTGATCACATGAGAGAGACTGGTGAATGGAGTGATTACTTTGCTCCTAAGTATGCCCCCATTTGTTACAACGAAAGCAACGCGCAGGATTACTTTCCGATTAATAAAGAACAGGCGAGGACCGAAAAACTTTGGTGGCACGATGAAGAGGAAGTGAAAGAGGAAGGGGAGATATTAAAAGAGGTTCCAAGAAATATTGAAGAAACAGATGATTCAATCTGTGACAAAGCTCTAAGCTGTACTGTTACCGGCAAGCAATTCAAAATACTTCCGCAAGAATTCAGATTCTATAAAACAATGGGACTTGCAATTCCAACTAAGCATGTGCATCAGCGTCACATAGAGAGGCTTGATAAAAGAAATCCGCGCTGGTTCTGGAATCGGGAATGTCCTAAATGCGGCGAGACAATGACTACAAATTATTCTCCGGAGGAAGATGTAAACGTGATATGCGAGAAGTGTTATCTAAAAGAGTCATACTGATAAAATGGCTTAAACTAGGGAAAAAGTCCGTACTAAATAATAGAACGCTATTTAAGCAAAACCTTAATTTTGTCTCTTGGCTCTTCCTGATTTTCTATAGCAATCAGAGCAATGCCTTTGTGGTTTTTATCCCACGGAGTAGCTTTGCGTGCGACGCCGGGAGTATCTGCAGGCGTAAGTACATCTCCTCTTTTAATTAGTCCGGTCTCGTCAGAAACATCAACCATAACTTGTCCGACAAGGCCCACCAGTACCCAAGTGCCACTATTTAGCTCATCAGTGTGGCCTCCGATAAATCCTGGATTTGTTGATACAACACCAACGAATATATCGCTAAGTTTACCTGTACAACTTTCAACACTTCTATCGTTTTCAACATCTATACATACAGGATTACCAGGTTTTAGGTTTTCTTCCTGTGTCGGGAACCATTCTGCATAGTCTGCACCACCACCGGAGTAAGCACCGTCAGCAAATGTTTTTCCGTCAGCTTGAACTTTAAATACAGTATTTTCATCACTACTTTTGTCTGAAACAATTTTGAAGGCTATGTCAGTAGCAGTTGAAGATTCTGTATCTACTGCAAGCGTAGTTCCGCTTTCTGATGCAACCCTTAATGCGCCGGTGCCAGATCTGTACATCTTTACATCAAACATTCCTCTGTATCCGAACAGGATGTGAGGTGCATTTGCAACTTGCGCTGGAGTTGCAACAGCGTCAATTGCAAGTGCTGGAGCAGTTGTGGCTTCGGAGTCGATCAGGGCTCCAGTTCCATTTGCAGACTGAGCAATCATTAGATTAGCTGTTGGACTAGTAGTCCCAATTCCAACATTACCAGTTCTGAAATTAAATTCACTACCTTCAAACGCTAAAACCGAGTGTGCTCCTGCATCTGTAACTGAGTGGATTGCCATCTCACCCGTTCTCGTTCCTATTCTTAGGTTATCATTTGTTGCATCGCTTATATCTAATATAGCGTTTGGAGCTGTCGTCCCAATCCCCACTCTCTCGTTAGTTGTATCAATGTTCAAGATCGGTGTACCGCCATCGGCATCAAGAATTTGGAAGCCTGTCGTTGAATCTGTTGTTGTTTGGAAAATAGCATCTCCATCGACAATCAATGTTCCTGATGATGTGAGGTTGTCTTGAGCGTGTAGGATGGTGCCGGAGATAGTGCCGATGACTTCGAGTTTTTCTGTTGGAGTAGTGGTTCCAATACCTACTTTGCCACCTGATTTTATGTACAACTCATCAGCCACTCCGTTGCTCCCTAATGACAGATCATTCCCAGATAAAGCCAATATTTGTGCTTCCCCCGTATCCCAACTGAGTCTTCCTTGGTTGGCTGTCGTCCCCCAATAGATAGTACCATCTCCTAAAAGTTTTAACCTGTCCGAAGATGAGCGCTCGACAATGATACCATCGGATACACTTGAGGCTATTACTTCTAAGTCAGTATCTGGACTTGTCGTGCCGATTCCGACGTTGCCTGAAGAATCTATAGTAAACCCATTTCCTTTAGATCTAAAATGAAACTTGTCAGTAGCATGATCGAACTGAATCTCCCCTGCATCAATATCTTCACTATCTGCAAAATAAAACCGTCCCTTATTTCCTGTTCCCGCTCCCACTGTTACTGCCACATTACCACTACTCTCTATAATTAAATCATCTGAATTAGCATCAACTACATCAGATATAGATCCATCAGAAGATTGTATGTGCAAATTTCCTACAGGACTCGCCGTCCCAATACCCACTCTCTCGTTAGTAGTATCCACATTCAAAACAGGATTACCACCGTCAGCGTCTAGAATCTGGAACTGAGTTGTGGAATCGGTTATGTTTTGCCACTTAACAGTTCCTGAACCGGAGAAGTGATCGCCGAAACTAAGTCTTTTTCCAGACATTGTGCCTGTAACATTTAAGTCATCGGATAAATCAAACGCGTTTGAGGTGTCATTAAATGTGAGCGTCTCTGCACCTGAATCATTTCCAAATGTAATTGTTGCATTAATTGCTCCATTATCGGAGTTAAGTGCGAGGTTTCCACTTGCGGTAATTGATCCTGAAGATGCTATGGATCCGGTAGCTGTTAATGCTCCTGCTACCCTAAGGTCGCGTGTAGTTTCGAATCGGGTTTCGGATCGTTTGTATAATAACTTCTCCTGTAGCGTGTCCCCAAATTCAAGATAGACATCAGAATCAGTGTCATCGTCATCAATCTGTTGGAAGGCCTCCGTATTAACAAGAAGGGTTGGGTTCCAGGATGAGGCAGCGGAGGCGAGTGTTGGCAATGCAAATAGAAGAACTCCTAAATTAATTAAGAAGAGAGCCAGCAAGAATGCCGCTCGCGATCCCAGTAAAAGTTTTTGGTTGTTAGTTGTAAGTTGTAAGCTGTTAGTTGAATTATCAGTCAATTTAGAAAAATCATTAATATCAAATCTATTCAGCCATCTATAGAAAGTTGATCTGGCAATTTCGAATTCTTTGCATGTCTTACTTACAGATCCATGGGTTGAGTAGTGCAAAAACCATTGAAGCCTTTCTATTACTTGCTTTTCACGACCCTCATCGAGCGACTGCTCTATGAGCTTTAATATCGTGCCTCGTGAGGGGAATTTTTGTTTCATCGTGTGTATTTGTTTTTGTATCGATGAATTATATTAGTATAGCAGAAAACGGGATTCTTTGAAAGATTCCTTAGAGGATAAAAGAGCGGACTGTAGCGTGGAGTGGGCTGAAGGGTGTTTCGGGATGGCTTGCCATGAACCCGAACGAAGTGAGTGGTTCATGGCGGAAGGGGAGATCTGCTACGCAAGCTTCGCAGATCTAATCATCAAATAGCCATTCTGCGTAGCTTGCAAAGCAGAATGGCGGAAGGGGAGGGATTCGAACCCTCGTGACCCTTGCGGGCCAAACGGTTTTCAAGACCGTCGCGATCGACCACTCTGCCACCCTTCCGTAAGGTATTTTACAGGAAATGGCGATTAGAAGCCATTATTTGACCTCAGGAAATTCTCTTGGGAACCCTATATCTATTATCTCTATATCTCCTGAATATTCCTTTGCCGATCCGACCAAAAGCCCTTTTTTCATAACTCCGAAAACCACTGTCATATTTGCCTTTATACAAGGGTTTCGGATTTCACCTGTGGTGGCATCCAGTCCTGATGGAATATCCAAAGAAAGGACCTGACAATTTTGTGGGTTTGTCCAATCGATAAGTTCGGCTGACTTTCCACGCGGGTCGCCGACAAGTGAATAACCTATGAGGCCGTCGACTATGCCGTCAGTTTTATCGGGCGGTTCATCTATAACTTCGCCACCGAAGTTCTTCCAAACTTTAAGTTGGTCAGATGTTACAGGTTTAAGTTTTTCTTGCGTCTCTGAAAGAATAACGGTGACGTCATGCTCCCAAAGTTTCAAAAACTTAGCACACACAAGTGCGTCGCCTCCGTTACCGCCCGGTCCAACCAAAACAGTTAGTGATTTATTTTTTCCGAATAGTTTTACAGCTGCTTCTGCACTACGCAGTCCTGCAACTTCCATAAGTTGCTTCAAGTTCACTCCAAGATCTTCGATTGTGTATCGATCGAGTTCTGCGACTTCGGCTGATGTGTAGGATTTCATGATTTCAGCTTTTTGATCAGGTCCTCATTCGACGGCAGCTTACCCTCTGGGCACGCTCGTCCACCCCAGTATTCACGCAAACTTTCCATGTAACCTTTTTCATTGATTAACTTTTTAATAAAGTCGTTAGCATTTTCCGCAAACTTACTGTGATCAATGTTAGTTGTAAGTTCATGTATCGAAGTAACAAATGCATCTTCACCTCCGCAAACCTCAGTTCTTGTTTCATCTTCAACCGCATCCAATATCGAGTCGGCATCAATCCCGGCGAAGAGTTTCAGTTCGTCAGCTTTGGCAGAAGGGAAGTATTGGTTGAGTCCGAGTCTCCTCAGGGAACAGGGGAGTGCGAAGTCAGCGATAATATCTGCAACCTGTGTAGCGAGTCCGCCGTCAATATTGTGGTCCTCAACTACTATCAAATGTCCGGTCTCAAGTGCAGCTTGAACGATGGCTGAGGAGTCAATCGGTCTTACACAACTTACATTCAGAACCCGAACGTTGATTTTTTGTGAAAGTCCCTGTGCCATTTCAGCAGCCCCAATCGCGTCATGGACGCAATTTCCTGTGGCTATGATTGTGACGTTGTCAGAAGTATCTCCACTTCCGCGAACTAAGTTAGCTTTGCCGTCGAAGACGTAGTCAGGTCCGTACATCACTTCACCGTCAGGAGTTTTAATTTGCTCATGCGATGAGCGCGGGAAAAATGTGTAAACACTTTCATGTCCTTCCGCGATTATTTCAACCGATCGCTCCGCCATAGCTCCAGCCTGATTGGAATCAGCCGACATCCAGACTTGGGTATGGTAGTAGGGGATGGTCAGATAACTTTGCTCCTGATGAGTTTCACCATCTTCACCGACTGAAGTTCCCGCATGAGTTCCGTCATTAATTATTCCGCATCGCGTGTGTCCGCAGTTAATATCTATAAGTCTTGCATTCGCGCGAGCTTCGTTGGTATTAAAAGCTGCAAAAGTGTAAGTAACAGGGAGCAAACCGGTCTGGCGCATGCCGGCGGCCATCATAAGCATGTTGGCCTCGGCCACTCCAACATTTATTACTCTATTTGGGAAATCAGCCTCAACTTTGTTAAATCCGCCGGAACCGGCAATGTCCGCGTGAAGCACAATAATACGGTCGTCCACCGCCATTAAGCTCTTGATATGAACTGCACCAAAATCTTTTCGCGCTGCACCTGACTCTGAGGTAATGGTGCGCTTGTATGTCGCTGGTCGCTCGTCTCTTGTCTCTCGTCCTTTTGTATTTGACGAGTGACTAGTGACTAGTGACGAGTGACGCTTTGAAAGATTAAAATCAATGAGTATGTCAGTTTCTACTGGTGGCGCACTCTCATACTTTTTCTTCTCTGACTTGTAAAAAGGTTCGTACTCCTTAACTGCCTCTTCCAGAGGCATCAGTTTACCCAGTGCATCCTCAGCTTCTTTTTCCGAGAGCGGTGAGCCATGGAAATTCTTTGAACCTGTGTCGGAACCTTCTTCCATAAAATCAATTCCATGTCCCATGGTCGTGTAATAGCAGACGAAGATTGGTTTGCCTTTGCCGACCAACTCGTCAGCTTTATTTTGAGCGGCAATAACTTGCAGTGGATCATTCCCGTTCTCAACTTCAATCACGTGCCAGCCTGCTGCATAGGCTATTGATGCGAAGTCAGCCCAAACTGTTTTAGACGGCATGTCTCCCAGTTGCATATCATTAAAGTCGCCATGAACAATCAGATTGTCAGTTTCCAGATGAGCCGCAAGTCTGAATGCTTCCATAACTTGTCCTTCTTGCCCATCGCCGTCAGCCAAAAGCACATCGACGATACCGGGCTTTTTCTGGTATTTAAGCCCAAAAGCGACCCCAAGAGCATTAGAGACTCCTTTGCCAAGAGGACCTGTTCCAAAGGGCGTATCGCCCACGCCTGCTTCAATGTGGCCCGGCAGCCCATCTGGAGTCCTGAACGCGTCTATGATCCCTTGAGGGCTTTGTAAGTGCTTATTCCCATTGTCACGCCCAAAGCAGTACTGAAGTCCATAACTGAGGAGTGAAAGGTGACCTGCGCTCATTCTATATGGCTGATCTACCTGCGGGTTCCTCCTCTTATATACAAAGTAGCTGAAAGTGAACGCGGAAAGCGGTCCGCCCGGGTGTCCTGACTTGTGCTTGAGGGGAGCCTGCACAATCAGATGCCTCTGAATCGTATGCGCCAGGCCATATGCCTTTTGATCCTCATCATTGAGCTTCACCTTCTCATCTTCTCCAAACCAGTAATGCTCGCCAAGTTTCGATGATTCGAGAACCCTGATAGCAGACTGAGCAGAATTTTTGAGCGATTTAATTTGAGGTCTTTTCAAGCTTATATTGGGAAGAAGTAAAGGAATTGTACGTTTCAATTGATGCAAGGTAAAGGATGCATTCAATCAAAGTAATTATTTCCAAAAAAATCAAGTAAACCTCATTGACCGATAAGATCATGATAAGTAACTTACATCGGTCGAAATTAATTTTTGTCCTTTTCCTTATGTATATGCATCAAACTAGGCATAAGTCGAAAGCGCCGATTATCGGTATGAACATTTCAGCTATCATTCTATTAAGCCTTGTGATGCTAACACTAGGATAGGACACAGGAACGAGACCAAAGGAACTAAGGGTAGGCCCCCTTGGTTGCTTTGGTTATGAAAAAACTATCCTTGCATTTATTTACCCTCATCCCCGTCCCTTCTCCCAAGGGAGAAGGGAGCTACTTCAAAGGTGTAGTAAGTATTTGCTATTTCACAGAAGTAGCTCCCCTCTCCTGTCAGGAGAGGGGTAGGGGGTGAGGTTAAATATTATTGAATCACGAGCATCTTTTTTTGTCCTAGGCCTATCTCTTCTTTTATGCCAGTCCAATCGTGTATAGCATTAACTAAAACGTTGTACTTATATTTATATCCTTTACCTCTCTTAGTTCCAGGATCATTCGTAATAAACTCATTTCTGTCATATCCTTTAACAACAAGCATATGGTACCAAGGACCATCTCCGGAGAAGTATGGATTGAGAAGCCTTCTTCCTGCAGCCGGAATAATTATTGGATTTCCTTTAGCCAGCTCTTCCTTAATCGACTCAGTTGTGACCTGATTGATCACAAAATTTGTACAATCTTTGTAGTATTCACATCCTATTTGATTAAGTTGTTCCAGCGTTACATCCTCCGGATATCCGTGTTCTTCTTCCCATTTTACAAGGTCTAGGATCTCTTTATCTGCAATCTCTGGAGTAAGTTCAAGCCCTTCCAGAAAGTAGTGCCCCATGATTAGAGCTATCTCTTCACATGCTTCTTGATATGGATCATCCCAGTTTGCATGAGGGGCTTGTGGGGAGAAGGGGACATTGATTTGAGTTTTCTTTGGAATATCTTCAGACACTTCTGTAATGCTTGCATCTATATTTGTGCAAGCTGTAAGTAATAACTGAGCTCCAACAATAATTATGAATCTATTCATATTGGCTGATAGATTACATTGTTTTAAAAAGAATGCTTGTTAAAAACACACAGAAAATGTGATAATGAGATCAGTTTATTCTCCATTTAACATATGAAAATCTTCATTGACACCGCAAATCTGGATGAAGTCGCAGAGATTGCCTCTTGGGGAATCCTCGACGGCGTCACAACCAATCCTTCTCTTGTTGCCAAAGAGGGCAAGGACTTCAAAGAGACTGTGACCAAAATGTGTGAGTATGTACCGGAAGTTTCAGCACAAGTCACAGCCACTGACCATGAAGGAATGATCAAGCAGGCAGAGGAGTACTCCGGATGGCACAAGCATATTGTTGTTAAGGTTCCAATGGTAAAAGACGGACTTAAGACAATTGCTTACTGTAAGAGCAAGGGGATTAAGACGAACTGCACACTCGTGTTCTCGGCCAACCAGGCAATACTTGCTGCTAAGGCTGGAGCTACAATGCTCAGTCCTTTCATTGGTCGTTTGGATGATGCGGGGCAGGATGGGATGGAACTAATTGCTGAGATTGTTAGCATCTGGAAAAACTATGATTTTGATACGGAGGTTCTGGTAGCCTCGACACGACACCCGCGTCATATAATTGAAGCTGCGGAAATCGGTGCAGATATCTGTACTATTCCATTCAAGATTCTAGAGAAGATGCCAGTGCATCCTTTGACGACTTCAGGTTTGAAGAGGTTTATGGATGACTGGGAAAAAGTGAAAAGTTAATAGTGAATAGTGAAAAGTGATTTTTATAATAACTTTTAACTTTTAACTCTTCACTTTTAACTAAAATCCCTTGATACTCAGTTGGCATTATGGATCCACAAATTGGAATCATCGGCCTAGGTACGATGGGTGCTAACTTGGCACGCAACGCAGCGAGGAACGGAGCTAAGGTAGTCGTTTACAATAGGAGCGCAGAGAAGACTGATGAGTTTATGAGCCAATATGGGAAAGAGGGCATGATAGAGGGATATAAGTCGTACAAAGAATTAGTACAAGTTCTTACTCCACCACGTCCAATTTTGATCATGGTAAAAGCAGGTGAGGCTGTTGACTCAGTAATTGATGAACTGAGGGAACACTTAAGTCCCGGCGACATTTTAATCGACGGAGGGAACAGTAATTTCGAGGACACTCAGAGAAGATATGATAATTTAAAGAAAAGCGGGCTTAAATTTATCGGCATGGGTGTAAGTGGGGGAGAGGAGGGTGCTCTTAATGGACCAAGCATGATGGCTGGAGGTGATAATGATGCTTACGATGAAGTTGATGAACTTCTAAATAGAATGGCAGCTGATGATGGAGTTGGTGGGAAGTGCGTTTCACTTTTAGGTCCCGGCGGAGCAGGACACTTTGTAAAAATGACTCATAACGGAATCGAGTATGGAGTTATGCAGTTGATAGCAGAGAGTTTCGATTTATTGAAAAGGATTGGAGGATTTGATAACGATCAATTAGCTGAAACTTTTGAAGCGTGGAGAGATAGTGACGAGCTCAGTTCATATTTACTAGAGATCACAGCTGAGATTTTCGGATCAAAGAGTGATGTACTTGATGCAATCAAAGACCAGGCGGGACAAAAGGGGACTGGCAAGTGGACAACCTCAGCTGCACTTCATTATGGAGTTGCGATTCCAACGATTAATGCATCGGTTGATGCAAGGATCATTTCCGGCAGTGAATCGGAGCGAAAATCCGGCAAAAACTTCCCGGTGTCTCTGGACGAACAAGATCCTGTTCCGCCCCCGATGAAGTTTCGATCAATCGTCAGACATGCATATGAACTGAGCATGTTGCTTACTTACATGCAGGGAATACTCCTTATAAAAAAAGCCAATGAAGACGAGAAGTGGGGGATTGATATGGGTGAGGTCGTCAGGATTTGGAGAGGTGGATGCATTATTCGATCTTCAGTCTTAGGAAGACTTCAAAACGCCTTTGGAAAGGATGAAGGAAAAGTGAAGGCCGGAAAACAAGCAATAATGGAGAGGTTCCAAGGAGACCGCCAAATGGACTTCCGCAGAACCTTGGTATTTGCCTCAAGCAGGGGAATTCCAACACCTGCCATGTCAGCTTCATTGAACTACTGGGATGCTCTGAGGTCAGAAACGCTTCCACAGAACCTAATCCAAGCACAACGAGATTTCTTTGGGAATCATGGATTTGAGAGGGTTGATAAGGAGGGGGAGTATCATATAGATTCTTAGTTTACTGTTAGTGTGTTGGGGGTCGCTAGTCGCTGGTCACTAGTCACATGATTTTCCTTGTGATCGTATTTTTCTTTTGCTGTTATAATGTGATCAATCATTTATTTTATTTTTTGACCAGCGACTAGTGACCAGTGACCCCTAGAGACTTGTATTGATAAGTACTAAACTGTTCCCCATGTACGCCAATTTGAAAGCAGACGACGTGCTTAGTCGTTTGGGAAGCTCCTTGGACGGTCTTAAGGGGCCTCAGATTAAAAAGCGCAGAGAAGAATTTGGGTTTAATGAACTTCCGCACAAGAAGCGATCTTTGGTTGCACTCTTCCTCCGTCAATTCAACGATATTCTTGTTTATATATTGATTGGAGCTCTTGCACTTTCAATCGCGATGCCTTTTTTGGCAGGGCATGCTCTTACGTTCGAGAGTTTCTTGGATGCGATTGTTATTGGAGCAATTCTAATTCTTAATGCGGTCCTTGGTTTCGTTCAGGAGTTCAAAGCGGAGGAGGCGATTGCGATGCTTCAAAAGCTTTCAGCTCCGCACGTAAGGGTCAGGCGTAATGGGGGAGAGAAGATAATTGAATCGCGCGAACTTCTTCCCGGCGACATAGTAAT
>CEPV01073916.1_pt1 | contig 24569 bp, 21 predicted proteins | sample 530451 | NCBI WGS metagenome assembly CEPV01 (sample SAMEA2620097, study PRJEB7988) | marine metagenome | isolation source: saline water (ENVO:00002010), including
CGAGCGCGGGGGCGAACAGGTGCACGAGGTCCGTTTGCCAAAAGGTCACGTGGAAGCTGGAGAAACCGATGAGCAGGCTGCCATCCGGGAGGTGCGCGAGGAGACGGGGTACGGTGACTTGCGCATCATCGCCGACCTCGAGAGCTATCGCCACAGTTTCGAACATGGTGGCGCGCGGATTACGCGTGAAGAACGGTATTTCCTGATGGTTCTGGTTAGCGACGTGAACTACGGGCAAGATATGTCAGCCGGTAGCGAGGAGGCCCTATTCGAGCCGACCTGGGAGGATAGTCTGTACGAAGCCGAGCTGAAGTTGAGTTTCGAGAGCGAGCGTGAATTCGTACGTCGGGCAGCAGCACATCGATTACTGCCCTGACAGACAATCTGCAGACCGTTAATCTTGCGGCGAACGCGTCCGGTGTTGGCCGGTCAGAGACTGTTGCCGTCCCGCGGATCAGTCGTAGTACTGTTTCTGCACCGCCCTCTATAGCGGACCCTGAAAGAACTCAAGACCTGAAAGCTGAGATCGCTCACAGAGTAGGGGACGTTGAACTCTGCGCGAAGCATGCACGATAGAGCTTTTCGAGGGTTCTTGACGATAGTCCTGAGTCCAAATAGCTCGGCCACGCGACACGCGAAAGCCGTGTCCCCTAGCGGCTGACAGGCTCGAGCCGCAACAACGCGGGCTGAAACGCTCGCCCAGCAGGGTCCTGCCCATCGGTCAGCAGGTAGAGCAGACCGTCAGGCCCCTGCCGTACGTCTCGGATCCTCTGGCGGAACTCTAGGAGCAGCGATTCACGTCGCAGTTCCCCGCCCGTCTCGCCTAAGACGACGCGTTGGAGGTGTCCTGTTCGTGCGATTCTCCCAACCGTCATCGCCCCTGCGAAAACGTTGCCTTTCCAGGCCGGAAAGCGATCGCCGTCGTAGAAGGTCAGGCCCGACGGCGCGATTGAAGGTACCCAGAAGACCACGGGCTCTTGCAGTCCCTCTTGCCGGACCTGCTCGACGCGCCTGCCGTCGTATCGGCGACCGTAGGTGACGAGGGGCCAGCCATAGTTTCCTCCCGGCTCGATGGCGTTGAGCTCGTCACCGCCCTGCATTCCGTGCTCGGTAGCAAATGGCTGGCCGGTCTCGGGGTGGAGCGCCAGCCCCATTTGATTACGGTGCCCGAGCGAGTAGATCTCGGGCAGGCTATCTGCGTTGTCAACGAAAGGATTGTCGTCCGGTGGCGAGCCGTCGGCGTTGAGACGCAGGAGCTTGCCCGCGTGGCTCCCAAGATTCTGGGCGAGATCCGCGTTCTTTGGATCGCCGGGATAGTCTCCCTCGAAGGCCCCGCCGATGGTCATGAAAATAGTTCCGTCCGGCGCGAAGGCCAGCCGCGATCCCGGGTCGTAAACTGGACGATTCGGGTCGCCGCCGGTGAGAGACGCTACGAAGATCTCCTCGACGGACGTGAGCGCCATGCCCTCGAGCCGTCCCCGCAGCAAGACCACCGTCTCGCCTCGAACGAGGGCCCGGGTATAGGTTAGATAGACGAGCCTGTTCCGCACGAATTCCGGATGGATCGCGACGTCCAACAACCCGGAATAGAAGTCCGAAGCGTCAATGTCGGTTGGAAGGCCGGAAACCGGCTCCGCCACCAGAACGCCGTCGCGCACCATGCGCAGCCTACCGCTGCGCTCCGTGATCAGCATGTCGCCCCCCGGCAGGAACGCGAGCGACCATGGATTAGAGAGCCCCCTGGCTACGACCACCAGACGGACTTCCGGGATCTCGTGGGTGGCGATGATTCGCGACTTTTCCGGCAGTTGGCCCTCCGGCAGCCCAGTCTGCTCGGACTGAGCGAACGTAAACGGAGTCACGACGAGCATCGTGCCCGTGAACAGGAGCGTGCGGAATACGCGCCCCGAGTTCGTTGTCAAGTCGCCCGATCCAGGGCTGCGCCCAGGAGTGACTGCAACACCAACCATAGACCCTCCTCCGCACCAAATCTCCAAGATCACCGAGTGCTTCCAAGGTGATCTTGCTGGCCGTATATGTTTCGTTTTCTGTTATATAGCACAGAGAGTTAGTATCTGTCACTCATGTGGCCGTGCCTGGCTGCAGGTTCCCTGAGTGAAGGGGCACTGTTTTACAGCAGCGTGTGCCGGTGCCGTCCTAGGAGTTCTTGTAGCTGACTCCTGTATGATCTGCAACAGGATCCGGGGGAGACCAACAATCTGGCGAAGGGTATCGATTGACTACCGTGCGATCAACGTCGTTACCCGATGAGGCTCAGTGGATGACCGGTGATGTATAAGGATGTCCTGCTTGACATCCTTGTTGAGATCCGCCAACCAGGCATACTCCCCGTCGCCCGGCATGGCGACCATCACTTTATGAGGCCGCCGCGCGAACAGCTCCGGCCCCGGTACGCCGAGAGAGACATGCAGCTCTTCCCGTCGGCCCGTCAGCAAGTCCGCGCGTCCGTCGCCGTTCACGTCCCCGAGCATCACCGCTGGGAGGTATGGATTTCGTTTGCCGAAGACGTCCATGTCTGTCCTTATCTTAAGTGTGTGGTTGGGAGCATCGGGGTAGATGCCGCCATTCATGCGGTAAAACTCGAGATCGATTCCGATGGAATTGGCGGCGAGTGCGCGGATCATCCCGCCCAATCCAATGGTTACTTCTCGGAGCGCAATATCCACCTGGCCATCACCATCGAGATCCTCAAACCACCGAGACGCATATCCCCAGGGCTGCCCCGCTCCAGCCTTTCCTCGAGGGCTGATCGCCGTACCGGCGTTCCGTGCGAACTGGATGCCGTCGGGTGTTGGCGTACCGAAGTGCACCTGGTACAGGCTGCGCTGTCGTAGGGGGCTGCGACCCGCAAGGGTCAGGGTCACCAAGTCGGCGACGCCGTCGCCGTTTATGTCGCGTAATGAATGCAGCACCGTTCGTTTGCTGTTCTGGTTAAATCCAAAAAGCAGAGACAGCGCGCCCTCTTCGCTGAAATCGAACATCCGCGAGTAGGCCCCGTCAGAGTCAAACGGCACATCGGTGGTGACGGTCCTGGCCACCGGGTCGAACAGCCCACGCTCGTTTTGGTAATAAACGTCGAAGTGGTCCTCGTTCCAGAACGCCAGGTCGTTGCGACCATCCTGATTGTGGTCCATCTCGTGGACACGGTTCATATACAACGGAAGAGTAAAGGCGGTGATGGCCACCTCGCGGTAGCTGAGCGAATCATTCAAGCCGGAGTCATCCAGTCCGGCCTCGTCGAGATACGGTTCCGGCGGTCCGAGTTTCACGGCGTCGGTGAAGGAACCGTCGCTCATTTGGATGGATATCCAGAAGCCATCGATATCTGGCACCAGCAGGTCGTCGAGGCCATCCAGGTTGACGTCCCGAGTGATGTCGAGACGGGGAATCCGGCTGTCGTCTGTCGCGTTGTAGTGCGTGGCGACTTCCACCAGCAGACGTTGCGTCGCCGACTCCGGATCGTACCAACTCAAGTGGCTGTTCTCGTAGACAATCAGCCTGTCGCTGCCGCCAATGTTGGCCACGTCCACGAACAAGACACCAGAACTCAGCGTAGACTCGAGCATCGATACCCAGCCCCTACCATCTAATCCGTACACTCGCAGACGGCGATTGTCATTCGGACCAATGTGCAATACGGCGATCTCCGCCGTATCGCCGCCGAGATAAAAGCCCGGAATCACTGTCTGATGCGTCGCAATCCCTGTATCGATTTCGTAGTGCTCGAAAAACTGATCCTCCGCAAGCGTCGGCGCTGCTGCCATGAGTGCACCAAGAACCAGGATGGTTAACAGACTTGGTATGTTTGTAGGCCCACTTTCGGTCATGGCTTGGCTCCTCCATTTGATGGCAACAGCCTAACCGACGGCGACCTTGTGACACCTGAGGGAATCGTTTGGATTGCCTTAGGATTGCTGAATATGACCGAGAGGCGTGAGCGAATTCGTTATAACTCGCGCCCGTCATTCGGCGGGTAACGAGCCCTCATCACTGGCCGCATTTCGGTCAACATAGGCTTGGTAAAAAAGGTAGCTACCGAGAATGATGGGCGCCACTGGCCACCACTCTGCCAGCCACTCAATGGACAAACCGAAGGCGGTATGCGATAACGCAATCGCACCCACCACAAATAACCCCACTCCGCCTGAAAAGCTGCCGGACATTGTGTTCCTGGACAGATCGTCTGGTAAGACCACCTGTTCGACACCATCCAGCGTGAGATTATAGAGTGCAGCCCTTCGCACCGCGTCAATGATATTGTAAAGCTCAAAGAAGATCAGGAATACAACGCCCATTGGAATCAGTGTCGTACTATCGGCCTCGTCCAACGCGATAAGCAGCGTCAGTACGCCACTGGCTACGATGACATGCAGAAATCCCCGCTGGTAATAACCAACGTAAACCTGACCCAGTCCTGGTAATAATGACAAGAACCCGGCAACGAAAGGCAGTTTCTTCCTGGGGTCAATGCTCGGGAACCTACTTTCGTGTTGAGTTGAGTACTGTGACTCAGGGTTAGGGGCCTCGTTGGTGCTTGATTGGGTCATGCTACTCATGCTGATTCCTCGCGTTATCAAATTGCATTATGTGCCTAAATTTCTCATTCACACCTTGAAAGACTTGTTGGCTGAGGTCGGTTGTCTTGCGTACACCAGACCGCACCATCCTTCGACAAATCTGGTCTATGCTAGTGATCTGTTGCTGAATCCCCGTCACGCTCTCACCGACGGCAACAGGGAGGGATTGAAACGCTAAATATGCAGGGCTTTCATCTTTGGGTGACGCTGCAGACCCGAACGCCAGAACCCAGACCAGCGTGCCCACGTAAGCAGCTTCGAGTGCGAAACGCGGCCGGTAGATTGACCGGGAGAAGACCGCTATAAGTCCGGTCATCGCTGGCTGACTGAGCCATGGTTGCGTCTTACATAGTATGTTGTCGAGTAGCTCCGCCGGGGCCTCGATGTCACAAAGTCCGGGCAAATCCGTGCGGAGCGAGGTCAACGCGTTGGCTGTGAGCTGACAGGATTCGCAGGTTTCAAGGTGCAATGACGCCAGCGCAAGATTGGCTTCATCCAGCGAGCCATCGGTATAATCGCACAGCAACTCTTCACATGCAGTGCAGGAATCTGATCCGGTTATCTGTACCAGCCCGCCAACAGCTGAACGATGCGCAGTGATATCTTGTTCGATCGCATGCTCTGCCCAGAGATCCAGGCAGTGCGTACAATGTGTCATGTGCTGTTCACAATCCCTCAGCAGACGCCCACTCAGGGTGCCTGCAACAAACGCATCGAAGCTTGCTCGAAAGTCCTGGCAGTCAATCATCTTGGCGACTCATCACTGTAGGTCGGGTCAAGCTTGACGATGATTCTTGCCAGTTCGATGCGAGCGCGACTGACGCGGGATTTGATCGTCCCTATGGGTAAGGCGAGAATCCGCGCCACATCTTTGTACTTCAGCCCCTGGATTTCCTTCAACAGAAGGAGCTCACGATTCTCCCCTTCAAACTGGTCTAACGCCCGGTAGACCAGCCGTTTTCGCTGCTGTTCCGCAACCGTCGCCGCAGGATCCAGCAAGGGGTCGGCGTTCGCCATCACTGCAGGGATCTCGTCGTTGTCGCGACGCGACTGTGTGCGTTGGCGGCGTAGCCGGTCAATACTGCAGTTCCTGGCAACGGAGAGCATCCAGGCGATGAATTCGTCACCATCTCCGCGAAATCTCCGTAACCCCCTGTAGATGCGGATGAATGTGTCTTGGGTAACTTCCTGTGCATCATCTACGTTCCTCAAGTAGTAGAGCCCCAGTCCATAGATCCTGTGGTGCTGCTCCTTCACCAGGGCCTCCCATGCAAGCGCATTACCGTGCCGGCACAGTTCAATAATCTCTTCTAGTGTCAGCGTGGAGATGGTCCGGCTCTCATTCTTGTCGGTTGCTGGTTATCGGGTTGCTATAGGGTAAACGTAGTCGCCCGGAAAAGGTTCCCAAGAATTCAGGTCTCGGTCGAGGCATTTCAAGTTTACCAGTCCTTGGATTTTCAAGGCACTTATCCTGTAGGGCCAGCTTTGACGGGGGTAGAATAAACATTTGCATATTCTCCTCGAGTTTCTTAGTTTACCCACCAGGAAGAACCCTTGGACGGAGAGACTGATATGAGCGCCAAAGACGATCTGAACACATTCCGTGCGGAAACGAAGGCATGGTTGCAGGAGAACTTTCCATCGTCTTTACGTGAAGGTGGGGCACAAGCCATCCTGGGCGGACGCAAGGTCGATGAAGACACCGCTCGCGATGCCGAAACCTGGCGTCAGCACCTGGTGGACAAAGGATGGGGAACGCCGACTTGGCCGAAAGAGTACGGGGGTGCCGATCTTGATGGCAACCAGTTGAATATTCTGCAGGACGAGATGGCGGCCATCGGCGCTTACAACCCCATTCCCGGCAGGACCGGCAATGGCGTCACTATGGTCGCGCCAACAATTCTCGACTATGGAACCGAAGAACAGAAACGTCGTCATTTGCCGCCGATGGCCCGCGGCGAAATCTATTGGTGCATCGGCTATTCCGAACCCAATTCCGGTTCGGATCTGGCATCTCTGTCAACCAAGGCGGAAGACAACGGCGACTACTGGGTCATCAATGGTCAGAAGATATGGACTTCCGGCGCGGATGTTTCACAGTGGTGTGGCATGCTGGTCCGGACCGACTCCAGCGCCAAGAAGCGCGATGGGATCAGTTTTATGCTGGTCGACATGAATCAACCCGGCATCGTCACTCGACTCATCAGACTCATCTCCGGTAATTCGCCATTTTGCGAGACTTTCTTTACCGATGCCCGGGCTGAAAAGGACGGATTGCTAGGCCCTCTCAACGCGGGCTGGACAGTCGGCAAGCGGCTATTGCAGCACGAACGGGCCAGCCAGACCGGTACGCGCAGCAGTGCCGAACCGTCTAAAGCCGAGGGGCTAGAGGACATGGCGAAACGTTATGTCGGCACCGACGATCAGGGACGCCTGGCCGACGCCGACCTGCGTGCACGCGTGACAGATAACCTGATGACCGCACGAGCACACTCCCTCACCCTCGAGCGTATCGCGGACGAAGCCAGGGGAAAGATAGAGGTCTCGGCCACAGCGTCAATTCTCAAGAACTCGGCCACCATGGTCACCCAAACCCGATCCGAACTCGTGCTCGAAATGATGGGACACCAGGGCCTCGGCTGGGAGGGTGCCGAATTCAAACCGGGTGAACTGGCCGCGACTCGGGGCTGGCTCTCGGGCAAGGCGATGTCAATCGCCGGCGGATCCTTCGAGATTCAGAAGAACATCATCAGCAAGAACATACTGGGATTGCCGGAAACGACTCAGCAGAGCTAGTTAGGCGGATGCGGTTGAACGACAGCTTGAGGTTATAAGCGGCCGCCCCTAGCGTGGCCGTCATGTTTCGTATGGTCCACCTTCGACTGTCGGGCATACAGCCGGATACCAGCACATGCTCACCGTGGCGAATCGAAAATCGACCGAATGGTCGAATGCATATCTGCCTGCGATACGGGCTTTGATAAAAAGGCTCTGATGCCCAATGATTCCGCCTGCACCTCATCGATCGTCGCACTGAATCCAGTGCAGAGAATTACCGGCAGATTCGGACGAATCTTCAGCACGGAACTGGCCAATCTATCACCATTCATCCCGGGCATTGTCTGATCGGTTAGGAGCATGTCAAACCCATCGGGATCGGCCTCAAACATCTTCAGTGCCTGCATCGAACTGTTGCTCACCGTTACCTTATAACCAAGCTCATCCAGCAGATGCTTGTACGCTCTGGTGACTGCTGCTTCGTCATCCACGAACAGGATCTTTTCAGAGCCTTGCGGGAGCCTATGCGATGCGAGTATTCTCGTTTCTCGGTGCAGCTCTTTGTTTTCCCGTAGCAGCACTGTAAACGTCGTTCCTTTGCCGAGGGTACTCTCCACGCTGATGTCGCCTTCATGTTCGGTGATAATGGATCGAACTACGGCTAGCCCAAGGCCTGTACCTTTGCCGACATCTTTGGTGGTGAAGTAGGGATCAAAGATGCGGTTCAATGTGGCGGGCTTGATCCCTGTACCATTGTCACGCACCGTCATCCTGACGTAGGCCCCTGGCTTCAAGAGGGTGTGGTCGTCCTCACCGAGGTCGACACTGTCCACGGTCAGTTTCAAAACCCCTTCGTCATCTGGCATGGCAGCAGCAGCATTAGCACAAAGATTCATGATGACCTGATGTATCTGAGTCGGGTCCACTAACACACGACCATCAGTCACATCGCTCGCCAACTCCACACGTATCGAGGCCGGCAATGTCGAGCGCATGAAGTGCATGGCTTCGTCAACCAAGGAGGCCATGGGCACGACAATCTTGGCGCTCGGTGTCTTACGACTGTATGCGAGGATCTGTTTGATCAAAGCCACGGCGCGATCTGTTGCAGCGAGAATCTCGGCGAGGCTCTGCGTGGCGGGGTGATCCTCGGGGACCAGGATCTGACTAAGCTCAGCGTAACCCTGAATGCCGGCCAGAATGTTGTTGAAGTCGTGAGCGATGCCACCTGCCAGGATCCCCATGGCTTCCATTTTTTGCGCCTGAATAAGCTCCTCCTCAGCTATTTTCTGCGCAGTGACATCGTGCGCCGTACCCTGGTACTCCACGATGCGCGCATCGGGATCTGCGATTCTCATGGCCCGGAACCGCAGGATGACATTCTTACCGGCTTTTGAAACGTAGGTGGTTTCGTGGTCCTCGATCTCCCTGCCATCAGACGCATCCCTGTAGGCCGCGAGGATAGTCTGCGGCTCATCCAGGTTTACGAAATTCGTATAGTGGTGACCGAGCATCTCGTCGACGTCGAATCCGAGAACCTGCTTGACTACAGAATTGAGATAGGTAAAACGCCCATTCGCGTCGGTACGCCAGATGATGTCCTGTGAAGTCTCGATCAGGTCTCGAAATCGGATCCCACTCTTACCCGTGTCGCTACCAGGTCGAGATGAGAACGGCGCAGCTAGGTCTGACTCACTGGCACTCGTGAGGTCCGCCTGCTGAACGTGACTCTGAAACTCGGACTGATCGGTGGGGTTGGCGCGCTTTAATTCGGCATTCTCGTTGCGCAGCGCTAGATTCTCAGCTCGAAGGAGCTGCAACTCTGTCATCCTTTCTGGGGTTACTTTATCGCCACTCATATTCACGGACCCATCAGTCAATGTTGCCTGCTGCCAGCCCAGGTGATGAGCATTGAGGGCTCATCGAATACTCTGCTTCAATGAAGCTACACCACCATATCTCATCATAGAGGGGGGTACGGGCATTGGTCAAATGAGTGCACGTTTGCATCACGTGATGCGTTTCTCGAATCTACTTTAGGTCTGCATCACGTGACGCGTTTCTCGAATCTACTTTAAGTCTGCATCACGTGATGCATTTCTCATTGGAGACAAGAGCAACTACTTCGTTTTGGGCATACCCAGGATCCGTTCTCCCAACTGGTTCCGCTGGATTTCGCTGGTACCTGCAGCGATGGTTCCGCCAAAGGAATTGAGGTATTCGTGAACCCATTGGCCGCTGTCGGGCGCGTTCTCATCGCCGATGTACAGCGTGCTGGCAGCACCCACGATCTCCAGTGCCAGGGCGGTGACCTCCTGAGTGAGCTCTGATCCCACGACCTTTCCCTGCATGGGGATTCGCATGGGATGGTCTACCAGGGCATCCACCCCCGACCGACGCCCGTTTTGCGCCATTCCGTTCTGGCGGATGACAAGCTGCATTATGCGATCCCGGATCACCGGATCGTCCGCTGCCGTTTTTCCGTTTCGAGGCGACCTCTTGGCCAGTTCAATGAGAGCGGCTGCAGCGGTGTCGATGGCACTCTTGGAAACCTGGCCGCCGGCAAACGGCATGACCAGACCCCCGGCGCCACGCTCATGTTGCAGCGTGGTCATCGCAACCGCCCATCCTCTCCCCTCTTCGTCCAGTCTATGCTCGTCCAGTATCTCATGGTCCGTAAAGAAGACCTCATTGAAGCCGGTCTCCCCCGTAATCTTCACCAGGGGTCTCACTTCTACCGTCTTTCCCACACCGGATTCAATGGGGCAGATGAAGTAGGTAAGCCCATTGTGCTTATGGGACCGGTCGGTACGACACAGGAGAATCATCCATTGCGCGTATTCCGCCATCGACGTCCAGATCTTTGACCCATTGACAACCCACACATCACCCTTCTTTTCGGCAAATGTCTGCTGATTGGCCAGATCCGAACCCGCATTCGGCTCGCTGAAGCCCTGGCACCACATCTCCTCCCCCGACAGCATCGGTCCGATAAACCGCCTCTTCTGTTTTTCAGACCCGTGAGTCATGATCGTTGCCGCTGCCATCAGCAAGGCGGTCAGACCGGGGAAGATCGGCGTTCCGACGCGCCGCATCTCGTCGTTGGCGATCTGCTGACAGCCCTTGCGCCCACCGCCACCGTACTCACTCGGAAAGTCGCATCCCACGAGCCCCCCGTCGTAGGCCGACATTTGCCAACTCCGTAGGAAGTCAAACTGCTCCTGGCTCAGATGTCCCATGCCAGCCTGTTGGGGTGTACCGGCAGGCGCAGGCCCTGGATGGTTCTTGGACAGCCATTCTTTGCAGTAGGCGCGGAATTCCGCTCGTTCAGCGGTTTCTGCCTTAGCTTCGTCGTTCATTTATTTCTCCCGTGGGCGGCGGACAGGATCCTTCTGCCGACAGGCGCACAGCATACGCAATAATCTCCCGCTTCTCTTTGCGGTGAGCCAACAGTCGAAGTTGTCAACCATGATGCCCCAACTCCTGTCGGCGTTCAACATCCGCCGCGCAAGACACGACCGCCCCTTAGTTCCTTAGCTAGGCGTGCTAACAGCCCGATTCCCATCTCAACACCGCCTATGACGTGCACATGGAAGCGCTGCATGAGATGAAGGGCTTGCTCGCGGACATTCGAGCTGATAGTGTCGAAGCCAGCAATGACCGAGGAGACCCAACATTGGCAAACAGCCGGATAACCACCCTCGACGCGTTCGAAGAGGAATACCGCAAGGGCATTGGGCACGTGTTTCCAAGGCGCGGACCGGGACGTGAGGCGAGTCTCGACAATATCCGTCGATTTGGCGACGGCGTCGGCGACTACAATCCGCTGTATCGAGATGACGCCTATGCGGCCAAGAGCCGCTTCGGCATGATTACGGCACCACCGATCTTCATCTATGCCGCGAGCCTGGGCGTCGGTGCCGCCATGGTAGGGGCGATTGATCCCCGACGCCTGTCCACGGCTAACCTGGCCATGAACTATGCGGGCGGTGCAATCGAGTTTCATCTACCCATCTGGCTCGGAGATCGGATCTTTGTCGAGGAGAAGGTAGTCGGCATCGATCGGAAACACAGCGATCGTATCGGCGACTTCTGTCTCTGCAAAACACTCGTTTCCTATTACAACCAACGGCAGGAGTTGGTGGCCACGAAAACCACCATGATCGCCCAGTATGAGAACCTAGGCGGCGGCCAGACGATTCAGTATGACCGCGAAAAGAAGACCCAGACAATCGAAGAGTCGCCGGACGCGCTGGTCTATGAACGTGTGCGCCGGGGGAGCGACTCGCGGTTCTGGCAAGACGTCAGCGAGGGTGAGGACGTGCCGCGGCTCGACAAGGGCACCTATACGGTGACGGAGCTGTTCCTGTTCACCCACTGCGTTGTTGGCTCGCAAAGAAGCCCTCGTGCCGCCCTCGAGGCCGAGGACTCGCAAGATCTGGGTGCTGACGGACGCTTTGACGAGGAGCATGCCCGCAAACGCCGCAATATGCCGGGCCAATTCGATTATGGGCCACAGCGCGCTTGCTGGCTCAGTCAGTTGGCGACGGACTGGATGGGAGACGATGGCGTGCTTAAAAGGATGGAGACGAGAGTTCGGCATCCGAACGTAGTCGGTGACACCAACACAGTCTTCGGCAAGGTCGCGCGCAAGTATGCCTACGGCGACGAGTTGCTGGTGGACCTCGATGTCTGGAACGAGAATCAGGCGGGCCTAACGACGGCTCTAAGTCGTATCACCGTAGCGCTGCCGGGGAGACCGTAATGGGAGCGCACGCCAGCAGAATCACCGACAGCTCAACGAATCCCTGACCCAGGCCACGGGGCCGTTCCTGCCGTTGTAGAACCTGCAATCTGATGCAGAGCGTATTACAGCCCTCGCAAAATTCCGCAGGAATATGGCACAATCCTGTCCTTACTTCCAAGGAGCGAGTTGCCATGAGTTACACCTGTTTTGATGTAGACATCAGTGATCAGGTCGCCCACGTTCGTATGATCCGACCGGAGAAGCGGAACAGCATGAACCCGGCGTTCTGGGAAGAACTGCCGACGAGCCGTTGGTTTGCCTACAGTTCGAACGAGCCAGGGGGCACTAATTCGTTCGAGATCTTCGTTCAGGCCTATCCCGGATTAGGTGAGAAAGTACAGATCTCGACCGACAGTGGCCGGTGGCCTCGGTGGGCCCCCGACGGCTCAGAGCTTTATTACCGAAACGGCACCAAGATGATGGCAGTTTCCGTCGAGACGGAACCGGAGTTTACAGCGGGCGTTCCCGAGATTATTTTCGAAGGGAGCTACTTCGCGCCGGTTGCCGACGGCCGGAACTACGACATATCCCACGACGGTCAACGCTTCCTGATGATCATGCGGGACAACGTTGCGGAATACGATAAGTAATCGAGACTAGCATTGCTGTCGCCACCTTGGCCCTATATGTTGTCCTTCTGCAAGAACAGTACCCACTTGCCAACTTCTCCATTCCACAGGATCAACTGCTTCTCGTGCAGCCAGAACACCTCGTTTTCTTGGAGTGATTGCAGTCGTGAGGGAAGGTTGCCGGCAGTCTTGCTCCCAATGCTCCAAAAATCGCAGGCCAGGTAGTGGCGCTTGTTCTTTTCCTTTTGCACCTCGATGGGTATTTCGGGCGCGATTCCCAGTTCATTCTGGTAACGGAGCAAGATAGCCGTAGCATCCCAGATCCGCTCCTCTACCGACTGCCAGCTCTTTACGCTAATTAGGTCCAGCAGGACCGGTTCCAACTCTGCGGCGATTGGCAGTCTCTTGAAGAGCGAACCAAACCACTTTCTGTAGGTATAGTATTTCCTGCTAACCATAAACGCGAGGCGCATGAGATGTTGGCAAGCACTGGCTGCCTGGATGCGTAATCCTAGGTCGTCTCCCCGAGATCCTATTCTTCCGATCGGGAACCAATCCCCTCCTACCGAGTTCCAGCCACACATAAGGAGGAATCTCAACACATCATCCGGATAATACATCAGCATCTGCCTTGCCTTCGTGAATTCACCCGTGTCGTCTCTGTATACCTCTCCGTTGGTGAACTCAAGCAGGTGCTGTTCACTCACGTTAAGCCAATCGACGTCCGTGAGCGGCAGTGCTTCAGCGCCACCACAGAACGCCAGTGCATCGGATACAGATGTGGTGCGCACCGTGTACAGGATCTGCTCAGTCGTATCCTGCACATCTACGCCAGGCTTCAACCACGTCATGTCGAATCCATTGTAGGTCGTAGGTAATGTTGCTCGGAGCTTAGACATCAGCTCCTTTGAGTAGCGCACGTGGTCTTCTTGTGAGAGTAAGATCGTGACTCGTGGCCCCCACATGTGGTCCATAGAGACCTCGTCGTCCAATCCCAGGATTTCCGAGCACATGCCGTAGAATGCCACCGCGTGCTGCAACTTGGGATACTCGCGATCCATAAGGGGAGCGATCTCATCCCTGTAGAGCGACCGCGAGAGTTCCCGGCTTGGTACAAATTCCATATGATTATCCCTGTCAACTTGTGAAGCTGAATTGCCTAATGGCGGCGGCAATTGACCTACAGCAACAACAATATAGAAATCTCCTACTATTGGCCATACTGTCCCTGCTCTGGCTGCGATAGACGATGCATGCGGCGGTGTGTAAACTCATTCGATTCGAAAGCATCAAACGACGAGGGCGAAGACAGTGGCATACCAGTTCTGTAAATATGAGAAGAAAGAGCGTATCGGCTACATCACTCTGAATAGGCCCGAGGTGCTGAACGCGCTTCATCCGCCATGTCACGCGGAGCTGGGCGAGATCTACGACATGATTGCGGCAGATCCCGATGTTTGGGTCGTGATCATGACAGGCGCCGGCGACCGCGCTTTTTCTGCCGGAAACGATCTCAAGGCAACAGCCGAAGCAGGCAGACGCCCGCGCGAGGATAGTTCCCCACGATCGCCAGTTGCCACCGGAGGATTCGGCGGCAACACCACGCGGTGGGACTTCGTCAAGCCAATCATCGCCGCCGTAAACGGCTGGGCCATGGGCGGCGGCTTCGAAATCGTGTTGGCCTCCGACATCGTCATCGCGGCCGAGCATGCGCAGCTTGGTCTGCCGGAACCGCGCGTCGGTCTGCTAGCCGGTGCAGGGGGCATCCACCGGCTGCCGCGGCAGCTCGGCATGAAACGGGCGATGGGCATGATCCTCACAGGTAAGCCCATCGATGCACAAACGGCACTCGAATGGGGCTTGGTCAACGAAGTGGTGCCGATGGCGCAACTGATGGAAACTGCGGAACGTTGGGCACGCGAGATCATGGAGTGCTCACCGCTGTCGATCAGAGCTTCGAAGGAAGCCGCCATGGCGGGATACCACATGTCGATGGAAGAGGTGATGTCGGCGCGGTTCCCCGCGCAGGATACCATGGGCAAGTCCGAGGATATGCTGGAAGGCCCGCGCGCCTTCGCCGAAAAGCGGCCGCCCGAGTGGAAGGGGCGCTAGGCGCGATAGCCAACGGCTTGATAGAGTTTAGCCACTTGATTAACTACTAACGGAGTGAATCATCGCGAATCAATACACCATCTACGGCGGTGAACTCAGCTACTTCTCCCGCAAGCTGGAAGCAGCAATGATCTTCTATGAGGCTAACTATCAGTTTAAGGGGAAGTCTCAGGAGATGCGAGAAGAGATCGAATCCCGATCCGGCACTCACCAGGTTCCAGTACTGCAAACCCCGGAGAACTGGATGATCGCCGATACTACACCGCTCATGGCATTGCTCGACAGCCGATTTCCAGATCGAGCCCTATGCCCACGGGGTCCGCTTGGCGTGTTGACGCACATCGTTGAGGAGTATTTCGACGAGTGGATCGCCCGTACCATGGTGCACTATAGATGGCACTATGAGGAGAGTGCCCAATTTGCATCGATGAAGATGGCGGGCGGAAACGCCGCTGCTGCTGCCATGGTACTGAATTGGGGTCCGAGAGCCTGTAGAGCCACCGGAACGGATTCTAAAATCCAGCAGGAAGCCGCAGAGGCCGAATATGTCCGCATTCTCGAAGCTGCGGAAGCTCAGCTCAAGGACACTGCCTATCTGCTTGGTGACAGGCCAACGGCGGTCGATTGTATCGTGCTGGGTGGCATCCGCGCGCACACAAATATGGATCCTGATCCAAAGAAGGTAACTGCCGGGTACCCCAAGGTTCTCGCATGGGCCGAGTCAGAGGCTGACAAGTGGCAGGGTCACGGCGAACTCATGCCTTTCCCGGATTCGACTCCGTTCGTGCAATTTGTACTCGAAGAGATGAAGACTACCTACAAACCTTATCTTCTGGCAAACCGGGCCGCACTCGGTGCGGGTGCAAAGGCATTTAGTGCAAACATCTACGGTGAAGAGGTCAGTTACCTGACAAGACCGTATCCTCCCTTTTCTGCATCCATGATTACCGATCGAATCGAGAATCGGCTGACATCAGCGCAGCGCAAACAAGTTACAGAATGGCTGCAGACTACAGAGCTAACGGACTGTTTCATCTCTGGCTAGCGCCTGATCCGAAATTCAACGTTACGCAAATATACCGTCCTCTTCACCCTTTCTCACTTCTTCGGGCGACAGGCCAAGCCATTCTTGCAGCACAGCTTCATTGTCTTCACCCACCGCGCGAACGCGCTTATATTCATCACAGGGCGTGCCATGAAACTTGAGTGGCAAGCCGTCTATGCTGACGGCACCCATCTCGGGATGCTCGTCGGTCGTTGTACGAATGAAATTCTGTAACGCCAGTTGCGGGTCCCGCTCGACCATATCTGCACCGGTCTGTACTACGCCGGCCGGGACGCCTGCATCTTGACAGATCGTCATGACCTTGGATGCATCCAGCCGCCTCGTCCAATCGGCGATGCCCGCATCGAGTTCTGCAATGTGTTCCACGCGGCCTGCGGCAGTCTTGTAGATCGCTTGGCTGGACCAATCGGGATTGCCCATCACTCCGCAGAGCGCCTGCCATTGCGCATCATTCATGCAGACGATCGCAACCCAACGCTCGTCTTCCAGCGCGTCTGACGCAGCACCGGCGCAGGGGTAGCAGTTGTGAGGCGCCACCTGATCGTACGGCATACGATTGCCTACCGGGTCCGCAGCATGGCCGTTAGCGAAGTAATCCAAGAGCGCCGGTCCAACGAAGTTAACGCCCACCTCGAACTGAGACATATCAACGCGTTGACCTTTACCCGTTCGACGCCTGCAGTCGAGCGCCGACAGTATGGCTACTGCTGCATGCAATCCTGCCTGATGGTCGTTGTAGGAGAAACCGATGCCAATGTCTTCGCGCCCCGGTACACCCGTTAGGCGAGTTAATCCTGAAAGCGCATGGATGGTTGGCGCGTAGGTGACGAAGTTGGACCAGGGCCCGCCCTCCCCCATGCCCGACATCTGCACGTATATCACCCCGGGATTCGACACACTGACAGTGTCGTAGCCGACACCCCATCGGTCCAGCACACCCACAGAGAAATTGTCGATGACGACATCCGCGCGCTCACACAACTGCTGGCAGAATGGGCGTGACTCATCCTTGCTCATATCGATGGCGAGCGCTCTCTTGTTTCGATTCCACATCAAGTAGTGGGGATGCAGCGTCATCATGGGTCCGGAGCGTGTGGCCGAATTCACTTTCACCACATCGGCACCCATATCGCCCAACATGCGGGTTGCGAATGGCCCGGCCAGCACATGAGTGAAATCGAGGACTCTCAATCCGTCGAGTGGCCGGGTCATCGATCTTCCCCCCAACCTATCTCTGCAAGAGCCAGTTCACTGTCGGTGCCTGGTGCGTCATAAGGTCCAAGCGACCAGGGCGTAGCGCTGAAACGATAGGGAGCTCCCGGTCCCCTCGTCTCAGTTTCTCCGGATTTGTAGGTCGCCCACCAGTCGCGCCCCTCAAGTTGCGGGTTCTCCGCGACTTTGTCGATTGGCAGGACCCAGCCATAGGGTGAGTGCCGCTCCTGTGCCTCGAAAAACAGCTCCTCAACATCTCTGGAGCCGACAAACTTGCGCAATATGCCCATGAAACGCGTGACGAATTCACGGTGGTTTCCCGGTTCGGTGTATTTCTCGTCAAGAAGGTCTTCGTGCAAGTCTTCCTCCACCATCCACATGAGCTGAGCCTGCATATCCGGCGTCGGCGTCACCATAATGGAGCCGCCCTTTGCTTGCATCACTTCGTAGGTATGCGCCCAGTGCAGACCGGCTTGTCTTGGTACGACGGGTCCCGTCGCGAACATCATCCTCTCGTGATACCACACCCACATGAGCACATGCTCCAAGCAGGATGCAATGCAGGCGTTAACGGGCACATCCACCATCTGGCCGGCGCCGGTCTCTCTGGCGCTGTAAAGAGCAGACAAAGCTGCGATCGCTGTGTAGGCGCCCGACAACATGAAATTCAACTCGCCAAAGGTCTTCAGCGGCGGAGTGTCTTTGTCGCCGGTCGTGGCGACCGAACCACCGAAGGCTCCCGCAACCAGGTCCGGCGCAAGATAATCTTTCCACGGACCTTCCGGGCCGAAGGATGACGTGTTAACGATCACGAGTTTAGGGGACTGTTCTTGCGCGCGCTCGAAGTCTATTTCACTAAACCCGAAGGCACGGTCGCAGACCAGCAGTATATCTGCACGTTCGACGATCTTCTGAAGCTGCTTGCACCCTTTTTCAGTCGTTAGATCCACACTGAAGAAGCGTCGATTGGACGCAAAAAACGCATGCCAAAGAGAACTGCAACCATCCGGAGTAGCGTCCCTATGGGGACCTCTCGCGCGAAGCGGATCTCCACCAGGCGGCTCGGGGCGCACCACATCCGCGCCGAGATCGGCAAGAAGTTTGGCACCGTAAATACCGCGTTCATCCGTTAGATCGACGACGCGCACTCCCGCGAGCGCGCCCGCTGTCTCGGCCATAGCCCCTCCAAGGTCATACAGTCAACAGACACGCAGTCTAAGAGTATCCGGGTGTTATATCAACGCCCTGCCAGCGCGACCCTCGAGCACTGACGACCGCCGATTCAGCTTGACCGCTTGACAGGCTCAATCCGGCTGTTGTTAGATGATTGACGGCAATTTTCAGCAGATCGAGTTCGAGCGCTGTTCAAATCGGATGCGATTCAACAAGAAAGAGGTCACAGAAGATGTTCGATGCAACATTCGACTACGCTGGTAAGACTGCGTTGATTACAGGTGCGGGATCTGGTTTGGGCAGAGCCATGTCATTGGCTTTGGCGGACTGCGGCGCCGACATTGTGGGGGCGGCCCGTCGCCTGGAGCCACTCGAAGAGAGCAAAGCCATGGTTGAGGAAAAGGGTCGCAAATTCACGGTTCTGACCTGCGATGTGACGCAGTCTCAGCAGGTTGACGAATTGGTCAGCCGGGCGATCGAGGAACACGATGGTATAGACATACTCATCAATAATGCCGGTGGTGGTGCTGCAGGAGCCGGCAAGACCCTGATCGAGTTCACGGACGAAGATTGGCACTCGGGAATAGACACCAATCTATCATCAGCCTTTTACTGTTCACGGGCCATGGTGCCGCATTTTCTGGAGCGGGGCGCCGGCCGTATTATCAACGTAACATCCGGCTGGGGATATCGTGCGCGTCGTGACAGCTTCATGTACCCAGTCGCAAAGGGTGGCGTAATTCAGCTCACCAAATGCTTGGCTGTCTCCTATGCGCGCAACAACATTCAAGCGATGTGTATCGCACCCGGTTCCGTTCCCTATCGAATACCGCCAGGAAGCGATGCTGCCGCTGTTGCCGGCGCTCGGCAACCCATAGGTCGGATCGGCGTGGCTGAAGATATTGGCGCCGCGGCAGTATTTCTCTGTTCGGATTCTTCAAATTACATGACGGGTGAGACCATTCTCATCGACGGTGGCGCGATAGCAGGCGGCTTGACGCCCGCCGGTCTTGAACCACGCGTGGAGGGCTGATCGATGACAGCTAGAAAATACTTCGACTTGACCGGCAAACACGCACTGGTAACGGCTGCAACAACCCCCTTGGCAGGTGCGTTATCAAACGCCCTCAGCGAAGCAGGCGCAGTGGTATCAATGACAACGTTGAACGAAGATGAGGCCGAACTGCAGGAGTCCAACAGAATCCTTGCTGAATGTGTCGCACCGGATCTTCAGGGTCAGACCAAAGGATTGGATCTTACCCAGCCCGCAGCCGTCGAGCAGGCGGTCAGCGAGTTGCAGCACGATGTATCGCCAATCGACATATTGGTGAACGGCGCGCATTGTGCAAATATAAAGCCGGTGCTGGAGAGCACGGTGGACGACTGGCACGGCATGATCAATCTGAATGCGACCAGCACTTTCGTAGCATCGCACGCAGTTGGTCGACGCATGATCGAGCGTGGCACCGGGCGCATCGTGAATCTGGTCTCCATTACGCATGACCGTGGCGTTCCTAACTGCGCGCTCTTTGGTGCATCTCAAGGCGCCGTTCTCGGCTTCACGAAGTCGTTAGGACTGGAATGGGGCCGCAAAGGCGTCACTGTCAATGCCATCGGTGTCGGATTCATTGACGAGTTGGCCGGACCACACAATGATAAGGAACTGCACAATATTCTGCAGCGATACATTCCGGTGGCCAGAACAGGAACTCCCGATGATCTGAAAGGCGTCACGGTCTACCTTGTTTCTGATGAAGCTGCTTTTGTAAACGCAGAACTTTTCACAGTGGATGGAGCACTAAACACCCATGGCTGACTTGTCATCCTGTTGCTGTGGTGTTTGCCGCTGACATAGACCAATGTTCAAGCACTACCGACCTGTTTTTGAACTACTAACAAGAATAATCCTGCAGGGGAAAAGGTGCATCAAGATACCACCAGAAGATTCGCCGAGATCGCGGCTGAGAAAACATCCTATCTAGCAACAAACCCCATCGGCTTCTTCATTTCGACCATGATGGCAGGCGCCTTTGTTGGCGTAGGCATCATACTGATACTGACGCTGGGAAATGAGGCGGACCCGTCCTCTCGAAATCTCATCATGGGGTGTTTCTTCGGTATCGCCCTTGCGCTGATCATATTCGCAGGGGCCGAACTGTTTTCCGGTCATGTCATGTATATGACATTTGGATTTCTGTACAGAGAAATGAGCGCACTCTCGGTGCTCAAGGACTGGATCATCTGCTGGTATGGCAATCTGTTTGGTACCGTGCTGCTGTCCTCCCTGTTCGCGTTAGGAGGCGGAGGAGGATGGATGAGCGATAGCACGAGTCTCGTGCACAACCTTGCGGATCTAAAGATGAACAGCAGCATTATAGAACTGTTAGCGCGCGCTATGATCTGTAACTGGCTGCTCTGCCTTGCGATTTGGATGACTTCAAAAACAAGCAGCGATACGACCAAATGCATCCTGATCTTCTGGTGTCTGTTTGCGTTTATATCGGCGGGATTCGAGCACGGCATCGCAAACATGGCGATCTTCACAATATCTCTACTTGGAAATCACCCGGATACTGTAACCATGTACGGTCTCTTCTATAACCTTGCCTGGGTCTCACTGGGAAACGTGATAGGCGGAGCGGGATTCATCGGTGTTGCCTATTACCTCACCAGCCATTCGCTTACGCAGCCGGATCAGTCAAGCTGACCCCGGGTTGCTACGTGGCTTTCTCGGTGGTTTCATCTTCGATCCGATAGAGTTCATTCAGGCCGGCGTATTGCTGTAGCGCGCGATAGCTGGCCATTATTTCATTCCGAGGCATGCCGGTCGAACCGGTTTCAGCAAACGAACCGTACATCTTGCGCAACAGATCGATACAGGCGGCCTGCGCCGTGAATGGATCGATGATAAGTGACCAGCCTAATTCGCGCCATTCATCTGCAGTTCGAGCATCGAGAGATGTGATGGCGGCAAGTGGCGCAGTAATGGATTGGGGTGCCTGTCGCCACTCATCTTGCTGCTGCGGCATGAGCATGATCACATCGGCCCCCGCATCAGCGTACGCGTTTGCACGATCGACGGCCGCGGCGAACGACTCGTTTCTGACGGCACCGGTTCTGGCAATAATAAGAAACCCCGAATCCTGTCTGGCACTGACAGCCTGCTCGATCTTGGCGATCATCGCATCGCAACTGATCAGATGTTCAATTCCCCGATGATGGCTGACGCGCTTGGGTGCTACCTGGTCTTCGATCTCGATGGCAACCGCGCCCGACGCCTCAACTTCCCAGATGGTCCGTGCCACGTGCACCGCGTCGCCGAAACCAACGCCGCCGTCGACTACTATGGGTAGAGCCGAACGCGCCGTGATGTGACGTGTGGTATCCACGATTTCCGACAGCGTCAAGAGGGCTTCACTTACGGCGTGACTGAATCCGAGGGCGCCACCACTGACGTAGCCGGCCGGAAATCCCAATTCATGCAGGAGCCTTGCAGTTAGCGCGTCCAGACACAAGGGAACCATCAGAGGCGGCGACTCATTGAGTCGCCTGGAAAACTGCTCGCGTAATCTACTCATGCTCCCATCCGTCCGTTCAATACTCCTCGGTTGAGCTCTCAAATTCAAAGCCGTCCTGGGACATCACCAGCCTGTGACGCTCACCGCGCGCATCTGCATCGGTCTCTTCATAGCCGGCATCTCCAGCCCACATGGCGACCCGCACACCATCCTGACGTTGGCTCACATGGGTCTCATAGAACCTGGCTTGCCGAGATCTGAAGTGCTGCAGCGCCTCTGCAACCGGACTATGTCGCGATAGGTGGTAGAGCGTGACCCAAGTCGGCGGTGCCAGATCGATCTCACCGGCGGCGTGCTTGGCGAGCGCATCAGCCGGACCAATCCAGGCGTGATCCTGAATCTCGTGACCGTCGACGTTGATCGCCTGTTCGCCGCTCGCGGCCGTGACAAAGAACCAGGTAGCATACCGGGTGGGGGTGCTCGGGGGCGGGGTCCAGTGCGCAAACCAGACGAATTCATCCGACGTGATCTCGATGCCGGCCTCCTCCTTGGTTTCTCTGACCGCTGCGTTGCGCGCTGCCATGTCGATGTCACCATCCGCTGGAAAGTCATCCTCCTCCAAGCGCCCTCCGGGAAACACCCACATACCACCAAAGTGGACCTTCGAAGTCCGGAGCAACATCAACACCTCCACACCTGAATCGGCATCCCGCAGGAGAACTACGGTGGCTGCAGGGATCGGTGGATTTGGGTTGTCCGGCGTCGCCTTGATATCTCCGTAGATGTCGTTGCGGTGCTTGCTTTCACTGGGCTTATTCATAATTATCCGAGTTTGATTGCTGAGGCAGGGCAGGATTGTACCATTCATCGCAGCAATCGCGATTGGATGAAGACACCGGCCTCAAGGGCCAGCAGCGCAAACAAAATGATGCGGTATGGGATACACTCGATCGTCCGACATCTGCATCAACGAAAGTCACAGGAGTGAATCGGATCCATGGCAGTTCAGCTAAACGTAAACGGTCGCACTCATCGGATCGACGTACCACCGGAAACACCGCTGATCTATGTATTGCGAAACGACCTCGGTCTGAAGGGAGCCAAGTTCGCTTGTGGCATGAGTCAGTGCGGAGCCTGCAACGTCATTATCGATGGCAAAGCCGTGCCCTCCTGCCACATTCCGGTCGGCTCCGCTCGGGACAGCGAGATTACAACCATAGAAGGCATCGGCACCCCCGACGATCTGCATCCCCTGCAACAGGCTTTTGTCGACGAGCAGGCGGTTCAGTGCGGTTATTGCGTGCCCGGCATGATCATGACCGCAAAGGCGCTCCTCGACCGGGAGCCGAATTGCACTGACAAAGAGATCAGACGCAGGTTGGGCAACAATCTATGCCGCTGCGGCATCTATGATCGAGTCGTACGCGCCATCAGACGGGCGGCCGGACACAGCGTGGAAGACAATGCCGATCGAGAGACGATCACTATGGCGCCCGATTCGTCAACGGCGAAGCCATCCACTACCGATGGCCAAGCCGGTTCTTTGCGGAACACGCCGGACCTCGATGTGTGGATCCGCATCAACAAAGATGGCACGGTCACCGTCTTCACGGGCAAGGTGGAACTGGGTCAGGACATCCGCACCTCCCTTGCCATGATCGCTGCCGAAGAACTGGACGTCTCCCTGGATCGGATCCGCATGGTGATGGAGGACACGGCGCAAACGCCCAACGAGGGTTTCACCGGAAGCAGTCTGTCTCTGGAAACATCAGGCAATGCGGTTCGCAATGCGGCCGCCGAAGCTAGGCATCTGTTGCTCTCCATGGTCAGTGAGAAAGTGAACGCGCCGATCGAGTCTCTCAGCGTATCCGACGGCACGATTTCAGATCCCATATCCGGGTACAGCGTGACCTACTGGGAGTTCTTCGGCGGCAAGAGATTCGAGCGCAAGATCGAGGGAGTCGGCCACCTGAAGCAGCCGGGAAGCTACAGCATCGTCAGCCATTCGGTTAAACGAATCGATAGCGTAGACAAAGTCACCGGCCGGGCCTGTTTTGTGCAGGACCTGGATCTGCCGAACATGGCTCACGGACGCGTTGTCCGACCACCGAACCATGGCGCAAGGCTGCAGAGCGTTGATGTTGGCCCAGTGGACGAGGCGTCCGGGATCATCAGGGTGGTGCGCGACGGCAGTTTCCTCGCCGTGATCGCCGAACGTGAGGAGCAAGCGGTCGCTGCCGCGAAGGCACTCGGGGAGACTGCGTCCTGGAATACCGATATTGCTCTGCCAACTCATGAGGCCCTCAACGAGCACATGATGTCGCAACAGGAGCAGGCTTTTCTAGTGGTCGACGGTATTCCGGGAGACGATCCGATTCCGCCCATCACGGCGCCTCCTGATGCAGCTCACACCTTGACCGCTACCTACAGTCGACCCTATCTCATGCACGCCTCTATCGGTCCGTCAGCAGCCGTAGCTCATCTCGTTGCCGGTCAACTCACGGTCTGGTCTCATGCCCAGGGGGTGTATGCCCTGCGGCGGGAACTGGCAAAGGTGCTGGAGATGACCATCGACGATATCCACGCGGTCCACATGGATGGCGCGGGAAGTTTCGGGCACAACGGTGCAAACGATGCAGCGCTGGATGCCGCACTGCTGGCACGTGCCTTGCCGGGACGACCCGTGTCGGTCAAGTGGTCCAGACGCGACGAGCATACCTGCGAGCCCTATGGCTC
>CEPV01076749.1_pt1 | contig 24558 bp, 23 predicted proteins | sample 530451 | NCBI WGS metagenome assembly CEPV01 (sample SAMEA2620097, study PRJEB7988) | marine metagenome | isolation source: saline water (ENVO:00002010), including
ATCGCTTGTGCGTGGATTCCTCGATCGATAAATATCGGTGCCGGTTTATCAAGAACAATACATGACAGATCATCAAAGCTGACAGTTTTGCGGCGCATATGATCCATCAATCTCCCCGGAGTTCCCACGATAACATGCACGCCCCGTTTAAGCTGTCTCAGCTGACCCTCATATCCTTGTCCGCCATAAATCGGCAACACACGAAATCCTTTCATGCGTGATGCATATTGCTTAAATGCCTCAGCAACTTGAATTGCAAGTTCCCTAGTAGGAGCAAGCACCAGAACCTGTACTTTTTTTTTTCTAAGATTGATTTTTGATAATAATGGAAAAGCAAATGCAGCAGTCTTGCCAGTACCTGTCTGTGCCTGCCCAATAACATCTTTTCCAGATAGCATGGGAGGTATAGTTAATGTCTGAATAGAAGTTGGTGTTTCATACCCTGCATCATCAATGGCTTTGAGAACAGATTGAGAAAGATTCATTTCTCCGAAACCCGAGTGCAACAAGTTTTTAGACGACATATTTATTTTTACCTTAAACTAAAGAATATTGAAAATATAGCTTACAAGAAGAATAAAACTGATAGAATTAAAATATTCTTGATATTTGACTTAATAGAGTAACTTATAACCTATTTAATTTTTTTTTTCAAGATTTCAATTAATAAAAGCAATAATAGGCTGATAACAATTTGAAAACCATAAACTGGATTAAAGACAGTATTATAAATGGACATGTGATTGACAAATAAAAGGTTTAAGGTATACTAACCGATATCAAATTTGTGCGGAAGTGCGCGGCTCACTGGTGGGGCCCTCGGACTTCAAATCCGATGTGGGGTGCTAAAACCGCCCCGGGTAGGTTCGATTCCTATGCACTTCCGCCACAGTTTTTTTTGCCACTTATTATTCAAAATCATTTTGCTTTTACCCGTGACATATGTACAGTTTTACAGTTTTCACTGAATCGCTGTTTTCAATTTTTCTTTTCCAGTTTTCGTGAAACTGCTGCAACAATTAGAAAATTCAATTTTTCTAAAAATCTTATTAAACCAAAGCAAATATTAGAAAATAGCAATAAATCAAAATTATCATTATTCTGACTGTTCGAAAAATCCCATTAGAAATTGTGGAGTTGCATATTATTGTAACGTTTTCATCAACGTATTGAAATGAAAAGAAAATTATATGTTTCACAAAATTTCTACTTTAAAATCAGGCTGTTATAACCACGACTGCTGTATTAATTGAAAATTGTTATACAAAGAATTATCGGACTTGACTAAAATTTTGATATAAAATATTTAAAATGAGCTCAGAAATTTGTGAACGACAAATGATTGATTATTAACCTTAACACTTGACAGGATGGTTAACCATTGATTACTGCCGAAAAGACAAATCCAATACTAATTATTGATGATGAAATACAAATTCTAAAACTGCTTGCCAAAAGTTTGATGAAAGATGGCTATTCTGTAGAATTTGCAGACGATGGCGAAAAAGGTATAGATAAAATTAAATCAAACAAATACAGCCTTGTTTTTACAGATTTGAAAATGCCCGGTATTTCAGGAAAAGAGGTACTGAAGTATATAAGAAATATTCAAAACAAATTAACACCTGTTGTAGGAATGTCTGGAACTCCCTGGTTGTTGCAACAAAATGATTTTGATGCTGTTTTGGTAAAGCCTTTTTCTATCAAAGAGTTTTTGAGGGTTACAAGGCAATTTGCAGCATAAACCACATCTTTTAATCATCAGGTAACACAACATATATTGTTATAGCCGTGATAGAGTACTTCCAAGAGAATGCGGGTTTCTTTTTAAATCTTTTGATTCAAGCTTTAACGTATAATCCATAATAAAATCGCACACATCTTCGACAAAAAAAGCTCCAGCTTCTGTAAGAGAAATATAATTTTCTGTTATCTGAATGCAGTCGAAACTCTTTAGAAGCTTAAGCATCTCTTTGAAAACAATCAAAGCATCTTCGTTAAACCTTTGTTTAAACGAAGACAAACTAAGTCCTTTTTTAAACTGTAGATTTAAAAAAAGGCACCGATACATCTGATTATTTTTAGAAAGTGGAATATACCTTCCAATGGGAAGAACTTTTTTATTGATAAGTTTTGAATAAACTTCAATACCCTCATGATTATCATAACTAATCGTTTTTGAATAAGATCTTGCCCGGGAACCAAATGCAATTATTGGTGTCTCTTTAAGCCAATGATACCGATACTCCCAGAAATCTTTATTTTCATAATAACCATTTTGCTCATACCCCTGCTTTTGCATCCAGCTTTGCATCATATAAACCATTTGAAACAAATCATCATCTTTCACAATAAGTTCAGGATTTTTCTTGTAAATGTCTATGGCAATAGGGTTGACAATTTCGTGTCGGATATATTCTACGGCTTTTGGTTTAATATCTTCAAGAATTTCCATGTCGCGTTCCAGGCTGGCAATAGTCTGTCCTGGAAGGCCGGTCATCATATCGATATTATTAAGTATGTTGAGATCATTCAATGTAGTAATAATTTTTTTAATTTCCTCAATTGAATGTGTACGATTACAAATTTTAAGAATCTTTGAATCAAAAGTCTGGCATCCAATACTAACCCTATTAATACCAATTTCGGCCAGTCCCCTTATCCTGTTTTCATCTTTTAATGTAAGTGGATGGGCTTCTGTGGTAATACTTGCACCATTAACCACGTCAATTGAATCATGAATTTTGTCTAAGATTGCTTTTAAATTATCATTGGAGAAAGTTGTTGGGGTACCTCCACCAAAATAGATGCTCTGCACTTCTCTATTTTCAAACAACCCGGTTTGAGAATAAAACTCAATCTCTTTAAGAATGCTTTTAAAATAAATTTCCTGCTGCTTTTTATTGGTTTTATATGGAAATGTATTACAGAACACGCACTCAGAAAAACAAAAAGGAAGATGAATATAAATCAATAATCTTTCTTCATTAATAAGGCTGAATTTAAAATCTTCCATAAACTTATTAATAATTGAAGGGGAAAGGGGTTTATATTTATGTGGTAAAAAAAAGTCGGGTTGGTTCTTAGTATATTCTTTAGAACCCTGAAAAAAATTCTTCTTTATTTTTTCTAGTTTGTTAATATCTATCATAGTATTCCTGTATTATTAGAAATCGACTCCTGAATTATATCAAGTGGGCTTATAACCTCGGGCGGCTTTTTCGTCATAACTTTGATATATTTTTTTGTCATTTTTAGATTTGAATGTCCCATTAATTTTTGAACTTTTTTTATATCCTCTCCATTTTCAAGCAAATGTGCAGCAAAAGAATGCCTGAATGTCTGACATGATATCTTCTTTTCTATCATGGCTTTCCTGGCAGCTGTTTTGACAGCCTTTTGCAGTCCGGATTCTGGCGCATGATGCCGTCTCATTTTCCCTGTTCGAAGATCTTTTACAACCTTTTTTGCAGCAAACAGATACTGAAAGCCAAATGATTTAACTGAAAAGTCTGCATTCATTGAAATTGTTTCAGGCAAACCAATAGCGCCATACCCTTTCCTTAGATCTTGTTTATGTATCTCCCTGATTTTTTCCTTTTGTAAGAGTAGTTCCTCTCTAATTGATTGAGGAAGCATTACTATTCGATCTTTCCTTTTTTTATTTGACCGTACTGATATGTTTCCTGTTTCAAAATTAACATCCTGAATGCGCAGTCTTAAACATTCCATAAGCCTGAATCCACACCCATATAATATCTTTGCCATTAAAAGATTAGTTTTCTTCATGTATGAGAAAAGACGAATCACTTCATCCTGGCTCATCACCACAGGAAGAGCTTTTGTACTGCTTAGTTTAATATCTTTAATATCTTGAGGAATTTTTTTTGCAAGAACTTTCTGATAAAGAAAAATTAAAGCATTTAAGGCTTGTTTCTGTGTGGCAGGTGAAGCTTTTTTGTTAGATCCAAGATAATCTAAAAACATATTTATTTCCTTACCCTGCATCTTTGAAGAATAATTACGGGCATTGAAAAATTGAATGTATTTAACTATCCAATCACAATATATTTTTTCAGTATTTTCAGAATATTGATAATGGCGCAAGACTTGACGTACCTGATCCATAAGTTTTAATTTTGAGTCAGGTATGAAATCCAGCTTATTTTCCATATTTTTAGTTAAATCAACGTTCAAGTTAAATATTTTTTTATATCATCAAAAACCTATCGCTTAAGAATATGCTTTGCATTGCTTACTGGTAAAAAAGCTACAGTATCATTATTTGTAAGATTGTTTTGCATCTGATTGAATTATCATGACACTAAAAAAAAATAAAGTTGTTTTTCCTACTTGCACTTTAAAAATCTTCATTATATAACCTCATACTTTAACTTCCATGTTGGGAGATCATTGAATAATTGTGAATAATATTCAAACTCACAAATATTCAAAGGTCGCATTGGAAATTATCTGTTATTTTTGCTATATTAGGCTAACTATATGGATAATTATGATGACATTGTTGTAGGTAGCGGGATTTCAGGACTAACCACTGCACTGATCCTAGGAATGAATAAACGAAAAGTTTTGTTGATAGAAAAATCTCCTAAAATTGGAGGTGCCTTATCAAGATTTTATAAAAAAGGTATTCCGTATGACACCGGATTTCATTTTACAGGTGGTCTGGCAAATGATTTAATTCTTGCAGATATGCTTTCCGTTTTATCGATCAATGAAGATATTACACCTGAGTTTATTGATAAACCTCAAAATAATAGATTTATTTTTGAAAACACCGGCGAAACCTATGAAAGCCGCCTTGGTTTCTATCAAAACCGGGATGACATGATCAAATTATTTCCTGAAGAAGAAAAAGCGATTACTTCTTATTACAGAAATATGAAATATATCCGAGAGAATACAAAAGCAATGAATATTCATGCCGAGTTTGAAATGCAGCAGCCTTTAGATGATGATTTTATCAGTTTGAAGAACAAGCTTGATTCCCTTTCAAAAAATCAGGCTCTTAAAACCATTTTAAGTGCCTACTCAATGTGTCATGGTACCAACCCCTCTAAAATTTCTTTTGCTGACCATGCACGAGTCACTTATACTATTTCAGAATCCATTGCCCGTATAAAAAATGGTGGTGACGCTTTTATCAAAGCATTTAAAAAAAAGTTTGAGAAATTTGATATTGATATTAAAACTAATACTTTTATCAAATCATGTGAAAACATAAAAAATAGAAAAGTTGGTAAATTTGTCCTTAATGACGGCACTGAATTAAGCCCTGAAAATTGTATTTTTACTATACATCCTCAAGAGATACTGAAAACTTTTAAAGAGGAAAATACATCCAAAGCGTTTCGAGACAGAGTGCAGGGATTTGAAGAATCAATAGGCCTGTTTAATGTTTTTATCAAATTTACTAAAGAGGATGAAAAACCCTTTGATCCAGCCGTTATAACTTTTTATCCTGACACAGACATGGAGAAGATGTTCACTCACGGCCATGAAGGCAACTTTCCTTTAGTGATGGTCAGAAGTTGTGAAACAGTCAAAAACAAAAAAATCAATACTATCAACGCTTTTGAGATCTCCCATTACAAAGATGTGGCAAAATGGGCGGATTCCTACACCGGCGACAGATCTAAAGAGTATGAAGAATATAAAAAAAATAAAGCTGCTCAAATTACAAAACGTATAATTAAATTTTTTCCTGAATATGGAAACTTTCTTGAAGTGATCGATTCTGCATCCATGCTTACTTTCCGAGATTATTTAAACAATCCATATGGAAGTGCCTATGGAATCAAACAAAAAATTGGACAATTCAATTTGATTGGTCGTGTACAGTATAAAAATACATTTGCAGCTGGACAAAGTGCAATTCTACCCGGAATAATTGGTGCAATGATGTCAGGATTTACTATATGCCGCTATCTTCTTACCAAAGATGTCTACAAAAATTTTATCAACAGACAAAATTAAAGGAACAAATCTATTAATGAGAAGAGTCGTAATAACTGGAACCGGTAGTGTCTCTGCCCTTGGAAATTCAATGGATCAGCTTATGATTTCGATTGAAAATAAGATTTGTGGTACAAAAAAGATGCAAAATTGGGATAAATACAAGGGCTTACAAAGTCTTGTGGGTGCACCCGCAGACATGCCGGATGTTAAAACAATCCCTCGAAAACTTCGTCGTTCAATGGGACGAATGAGCCTGCTGTCAATTTTTGCAGTGAATGAGGCACTTGAGTCTGCCGGAATAAATAAAGACAGTTTAAAAAATAGAAGATATGGTTGTGTTGCTGGTTCCACCATGGGTAGTGCTGAAGCTTTAAATGATACTTTTGAAACCATGCTACCTGATCATGATCTTACTCTGCTGACCTCCATGGGGTTTTTTAAATCGATTTCCCACACTGTAAGCATGAACATTGCCCAATACCTCGGTATTGTTGGAAGTGTTATTGCAACTTCAGCCGCATGTGCATCCTCTTTGCAAGCTATAGGCACAGGCTTTGATCTGATACGACATGACACACAGGATATGGTTCTTTGCGGAGGAGCAGAGGAGCTTCATCCCACAGTTACCGGATCCTTTGATATACTGTTTGCCACATCCAAGAATTTTAATGATGTTCCTTTAAAAACACCCCGCCCATTTGATAAAAATAGAGATGGATTAGTTTGTGGTGAGGGTGCAGGAATCCTTGTGCTTGAAGAGCTTGAACATGCAAAAAACCGTGGGGCAAAAATTCTTGCAGAGATAAAAGGATATAATACATGTGGAAGCGGCAACCATGTGAGCCAACCAGACAGACTGGCAATGGTTCAATGTATGAATCTGGCTTTATCAGATGCAGGCGTAACTCCCGATGACATTGACTTTGTGAGTGCTCATGCTACTGCAACAATACAAGGAGATCTTGAAGAAGCAGCTGCAATCCATGAAGTTTTTGGATCTGAAACCCCTGTCAACAGTTTAAAGGGCTATTTAGGTCATACTTTAGGCGCATCAGGTGCAATTGAACTTGCAGTTGCAATAGAAATGATGAATAATAATATCATTTTCCCTACATTAAACCTTGATAATGTTGATGAAGGTTGCAAAATGATTAACCATGTAAAAAATGATAAACTTAAAAAAAATATAGACTTTATTCTAAAAAACTGCTTTGCTTTTGGCGGTATAAATGCTTCTATAATATGTAAAAAATATGAGGGAACTTAATGAGTGATCAAATTGAGACAATGATAAATGAAGTTTTTATAGAATCTTTTGAGATTGAAGAAAATGAACTTGTACCTGAGGCTAATATTTTTGAAGATTTAGGTCTGGACAGTCTTGATGTAGTAGACCTCGTTGTAGCTTTGCAAAAAAAATTCAAAGTTGAAATCAGGACAGACGAGAGAATTAAAGAAATAAGGACTTTAAAAGACCTTTCACATTTTATTAAAGAACTACAATCTGATGGCGTGGGCGGAAAGGCATCTGAAAGCATATCTGAAAGTGCGGGCTAATGATTTTTCTGAAAAATCTGCTTCTTTATTCAATTGTTATTGTTTACACAATAATCTTTTCTTCTGTTTTTGTTGTTATCTTATTCTTTATAAGATTTTTTACTTCAAAAAGAATTGCTCAAAAAGCTTTAAGATCTATAATTGTCCGTTATGGAACAATTATTACTGATTATTTTGCAAGACTACTTGTAAAAGTTGAATATATTGATTCTTCAAAAAATATAACTGCCAAAGATCCTTGTGTATACGTGGCAAACCACAGATCAGCTTCAGACCCTTTTTTGTTGGGACATCTTGGAGGAGAATTTGTTCAAATCGTAAATTTGTGGCCTTTTAAGATCCCTATACTTGGTATATGTGCAAACCTTGCAGGCTATTTAAGTGTTCGAAGCATGCCATTTGATGATTTTGCTAAGGAATGCAAAATATTGTTTTCACAAAAAGTTTCGATTATAGGGTTTCCTGAAGGCACACGATCCAACTCTTCTAAAATGGGACAATTTCACAGTACTTTATTTAGGGTGGCAAAACAGAACCAACTTAAGATAGTACCTTTATGCATTTTTGGAAACCATGATAAACCAAAACGGAAAAGCCTGATGATCAATCCGGGAAATATTGAAATTCACACACTCCCTGCCATAAGTCCCGATGAATATAATAAATTTTCAAGCTTTGAATTAAAAAACTATGTTCGAGAAAAAATGCAAATATTTATTGACCAACACAGTCACTTAAACTGATATGAAATATATTGAGATAGATACTAAAGGTGAAGCATATAAGTTTAACTGTTTTTTTAATGCTCAGATCAAAAGAGAGCTATTTCCTCAAAATAATAGAAAAAAACTTTCAAAAGATGAAATATCTAATTTGATAAAACAAGCAGAAGAACTTGACGCAAAGGTTGTTTTTTTTTCTGCTAAAACAGATTCAAATAATACGTCAAGCCTGTCTTCTTTGAAACCCTCTGTTATAAATTGTTTAAAACATAAAGACTCCTGCTTTATTTCACAATATGGGATCGTCTATCCCTGTGTAGGATTACCTCTACCATTAGGCGATATCAGATTAGAATCACTGAAAAAAATAGTTAGAGACAGTGAAATTATTGAGAATTTACAAAATCATGAATTGAGAATCAAAGGGCCATGCAGAGAATGTGATGATTTTCAAAATTGTTTTGGATGTCGAGGCAGAACCTTTGCCCTAACAGGAGATTATCTTGGTTCTGATCCTCTATGCCCGAAAAATCAAAACCATCTTGATAAAATTACTTATCTTCCCATGGATACAAAAGATTTAATACCTCAGAAAAGTGCAATGCGTGTAGTTACAAGTTTATTGAAAGTTGGGGAGAGAAGAGCACTGGTTGAGTCAACTCTTTCAAACAAATGCCCTTTTATTAAAAAAGACGGGAGCCTTGAAGAGGTCGTTTATATGGAAATCATGGCTCAATCTGCAGCCTGTATGAACGGTTTTGAAAAATATGATACAGGTGACCCCGATTTTTCTGGATTTTTGATTGGTGGACAAAAAATTAATATTTATCATAAAACATATAATGGAGATAAGTTACTAATTGATGTGCATAAATCAGCAAAATTTGGTAATTTTGGCATACTTACAGCCACTATTAAAAATGAAAATGATTTAATAGCTGAGGGTGAAATAAAAATTTATCATACTAATTGAGAAATTGGGTGCAATATTTATTTAAAGAAAATGTAACATACAAGATCTATATTGATTAGCTATTAGGAAATAACAATACCAGGAGACAATAATGCGCTTCAAAATATTTTTTTTAACTCTTATTTTATCAATCATGGCAAATACTGCTGTAAGTTCTGATGTTGACAAAATCTTATTAGAAGTAGAGCAGAATATGAGCAATATCAAAACTGTCCAGGCATTATTTGTCCAGAATAAACATATGTCAATGTTTGACATGCCAATAATAATTAAGGGAAAATTCTACATAGAAAACCCCCATATGTTTGCCTGGATCGTGACAGAACCTGTTGAATATACATTGATAATCACAGAAGATAAAATAAAAAAATGGGATGAATCAAATGGGACACAAGAGATGTCACTTAAAGAGAACCCTATGTTTAAAGAGATGATTTCGCAAATCACATTCTGGTTTTCAGGAGCATATGCATCATGCAAAAAAGATTACCATGTCAAACTTATCTCTGATGAACCTTGCGTGTTAGAATTTTCTCCAAAAGAACACAACCCTGCATCAAAGATGCTATCTAATGTGACCCTATCATTTAAAGAGGACAAAAATTATATCACTAAAATCCAGCTCTTTGAAAAAAATGGTGATTCCACTGAGCTTTTTTTTAATGATGTTAAAATTAATACAGCAATTGCTCAATCTGCCTGGGAACTAAATTAAGAATGGTTGGCAATAAATTTGATAAGTTATTTCATTATTTCAATAATAAAAAATATATCCTTCTTATTCTGTTTTTTATTGTCATTATTCTCTCCGTTATAAGAATTAGTAAAGCAAAATTTGTTAACGACATTTCAATTATGCTGCCTGATTCTCCAAAGATAAACAGATCTTTTGATTTTATAAACAATTCAGAGATGTCTGATACTATTGCCTTTTCCATAACTTATAATAAAGATTCAAATAAATTAGAAACAAACAATTTATTAGTCTTAACTGATGCTTTTGCTGATGAACTTAAAAAAAATAGTAATATTAACGAAGTAGTTACCGGGGTAGAAGATTTTGATTTATCTAAAATCAAACTGGATCTTGCAAAGCTTATGCCTCTTTTACTTTCAAAAGAAGATTATAAATTATTTAAAGATATTGAAAAAAAAGGATATATCGAGAATCAGGCTAAGTTGATGTTCATCATGCTAACAACACCTGGCAGCTCTTTTATGCAGGCATCCATAAACATTGATCCTTTTGGATGGTCTAACCATATACTAAATAAACTTAAGATATTAAGTCAAACAATGGGCTTTAATGTTGAACTTGAGAACAATCATTTTGTGGACAAAACCAATGAATACGCTCTTGTAATTGCAAAAACATCTGTCCCTGTGACAGATGCTGACAGATCTGAAGAGTTACTTTTAGCTGTTAATAAAGTCATTGAAAAATTCCCAGCTCTTGATATTGACGTAGTTTGCGGTCATAAACACACCTTAAGTAATCAGAACATTATCAAGAAAGATATCTATATAACTACTTTTATTGTTACTCTGGCATTTATTATTCTAATGCTTTTCATGTTTAGAACATTTGATGCATTATCAATATTTATTTTACCATTTTTCGCCATTATTATTGCAGTCTTTATCTCTACCCTTATTTTCGAATCTCTATCTTTATTCATGGTCGGCTTTGCAGCTGTTATTGCCGGAATTTCAGTTGACTATGGAATACATCTTTTTACAGCGTGGAAAACAAAAGGATATGAAAGGTTTAAAAAGACTATTAAACCCGTGATCATTGCTTCTTTAAGTACTATGGGAGTTTTTGTATCATTTTTTATTTCTTCGGTCTATGGCTACAAAGAGCTCGCTATTTTTTCAATACTTAGTATTGTATTTTGCGTTGTTTTATCTATTTTATTTTTACCTCACTTCTGGAGTAGAAAAGGTTCTTTAAAAAATTTTAACATTCCTGCAGAATTATCCCTTTCAAAAAGTAAACTTGTTTTAATTTTATGGAGTCTGATATTCTCTTTCTCAATGATCTGTTTGGTTAATTCGAATTTCACTGAAGCAACTGATATTTCAACCTTTGACGGATCTGATAAATCGATTTTTGATACAGAAGAGAGATTTCATAATGTCTGGGGAGGCAGAAAACGACCGGGTGTGATTGTTACTACCGGAGAAAGTATCAAAACAGCTTTTGAAGAATATGAACTGATCGCTAATCAACTCAATTCTAAAATTGATGGATTTAACTCCCTTGCAATACTTGTCCCTTCAATCAATCAACAAAAAGAAAATCTAAAAGAGTGGAAAAAATTTTGGTCAAAAGAGAAAATTTTAAGTGTTAAAACTAACTTTAATAAAGCACTTGAACCATATGGTTTTCAAAAAAAATCTTTTGATAATTTCTTCTCTCTTTTAGAGTCAGAAAATATCGAAGCTAAAGATCAAATCCCCAATGTTTTAAAACTTTTTGAACCTCACTTTATAAAACACAGACAATCATATTCTCTTCTCTCATTTTTTGATGATACAAAAAAAAATATTGATATAGTTGAGTCTGTTATGAAAAAAACAAACAACTCATATGTAGTTTCAAGACGAGAACTCTCTTCTTTAGTAGGTGAACAGTTGATTTTAGATATGAAAAAAATTTCAATCTTTGCATCTTTATGGATAATAATTCTCATAGTTATCTTTTTAAAAAAACCTCGTATTATTTTTCTGGCATTACTTCCTGTTATTACATCCATTTCTTTTGTTTTCCTGATATTAACCCTTATATCCATGCAGGTTACAGCAATTGTTCTAATAGCTTTAATAATTATTTTAGGTGTCAGCCTTGATTATGGTGTTTTTATCTCAAGTGCAAATTCTATAGAAGAGAGAAAATCTGTGATTCTTGCTGCAACCTTTTCAATGCTTACAACTATTATGGGTGCAGGGGCATTATTGTTTGCATCTCACCCTGTTATGTTTTCCATTGGCATCACCATTGTAAGTGGTGTTATCGCAGCATATCTTACTGCTGTCTTCTGTATTCCGGCTTTTCAAAAGGTGTTTAAATGAAAAAATATTTTTTTCTGTTTTTAATTTTTTTAACAGGATGTATGGCAGTTGCACCTGATCATAATCTTGTTCTACCTGATACAATCGATATTGAATCTGCCAAAAAAGAGATAAATCAATATAACAATTCATCCTTACAAAAGGCAAACATATTTAACTCTATTACTTTTGGTTTCAGGGGAAAGAAGATGTCTGCTCTTGGTATTACAGCTCTTGATTCTATAAATCATAGTTTCTCTGTGGCTGGCATAAGCCCAATGGGACTAACTCTTTTCAAAATAAAAGTGAAAAACAATAAAATTGTTTCAAGTTATGTTATCCCCAAATTTGGGGGTGATGATTTAACCAAAGCAGCTGACATGATAAGCAAAGATATTGGCAATATCTACTTCAACCGTACCCCTGATATCGATAATAACCTTATCAATATTGATAAAGATGGTGTTACAATTAAAACAAAAATAGACAATAAAGATTTTAAATATACATTTAGTGGAACCCCTTTAAAATTAATAACAAAATCAATGTATAAGAATAATAAAAAATTATGGTCTGTTGATTATTATGATTACAAGCAGGTTAATGAAAAAGAGATTGCTTTTAATATTTTATTAATAAATTATGAATATGGCTATACTCTTGACACTAAAACTAAGGAAGTAAGGCATGAGCCTGGTCAATAAACAAATTACTGATTTAGTAAAAAATAATTTAGAATATCATGATAAAACCTTGTGTACAAAAATCAAATTTGATAAAAGTTTTGTTGGTTTTAGTGGGCATTTTCCAGATAATCCGGTTTTACCTGGAGTTATAATGATTAAAGTCATGACAGTTATGTATGAATTATTTAAAGAAAAAAAATACCGTCTGGCTCAGATAAAACAGGCAAAATTTATTGAACCGATACTTAACGATGCTATCGTGAATTTTTTTATTACCATAAATAGTGAGAATGATAATATTATTTTACAGGGTAAAATACTTAAATCAGAAAAAATCGTTTCAAAAATTTCACTTGTTTTACAGGAGAAGTTATTATGAAATGTTTTTTAGTTGGTGCAAATATTGCTACCTCCCCCTACCCTGTTTATCCTCTTGGTATGAGCATGATAGCCAATGCATTAATTAAAGCTGACCATGAAGTTGTTCAATTTGATTTTTTGCAAAACCAAAGTTCTTTAAAAAGATTACGAGCCAGTATTGAAACTGCAAAGCCCCAAATGGTTGGTATTTCCATGAGGAACATTGATAATGTCAACTCCATTCAGGAAGAAAAATATACTGCCATTGTAAAATCAATAGTTGCTGAAATAAAATCTGTCAGTAATGCTGTGATTGTTCTGGGGGGCACCGCCTTTTCTATTCTCCCTGAAAAACTTCTAAAAGAAATCGGGGGAGATTATGGTATAGTCGGTGAAGGTGAAGAATTAATTGTCAAACTTGCCTCAATGATTCAAAACAATCAAAAACCATCTAACAAAATCTTTAAAGCCGATTCAACGCTTGAAGGCATTCAGATTCCAAGAGCACTTTATAATAAAGAGATGGTGAATTATTTTCTTGACAATGGATCCATAGCAAATGTCCAGACAAAGCGTGGTTGTATTCATAGATGTGTATATTGTTCATATCCATATCTTGAAGGAAATATTTTCAGAAAGCGTGATATAAAAGAGACAATAGATGATATAGAGTTTCTTATAAAAGAGTGTAAAGCAAAAATGATATTCTTCACTGACTCAGTATTTAATGACAAACAAGGCATATATATTGAGCTTTTAGAAACTATGGTTAAAAGAAAAATTGTTGCTCCCTGGACCGCTTATATTAAACCTGAGAAAATCTCTGATTCTGTAATAGATCTTATGATTAAGACTGGGGTGAAGGGCGTTGAAATTGGTGGGGATGGTGCATCAGATGAGACATTGGCCGGGCTTGGGAAATCTTTCAGGTTCCATGATATTATCGCATGCAACAAAAGTTTTACTGATAAAGATATTGCAACCTCAAACTTCTTTATGTTTGGTGGCCCTAGGGAAAATAAAGAGACCGTAAAAACAGGTATAGACAACATAATCAGTTTAAAAAAAACAGTCTCTTTTATGTTCCTGGGTATACGAATTCTTCCCAATACAAAATTATATGACATGGCTGTCAAACATAATATGATCAGTATTAATGATGATCTTCTTGAGCCAGTATATTATATTGAACCAGGACTTGATAAAAACTGGCTTGAGACTACATTGGAAAAAGGTTTTAAACCTCATAGACATTGTGTTTTTCCTCCCAACGCTCTTGAGAACAGTGTTAAGTTTCTACATAAACTTGGACACACTGGACTTATGTGGGACCTTCTTATACCAGGCCGTAATAATCAAAGAGCACGCAAAATCAATAAAAGAAAATAAAATGGAAAACAGACAGAATATCTGGTTAGTAATACCAGTATTTAATAATTCTAAAACTATAAAAAAGATTGTTGATCAAAGTTTTAACTACATTAATAAAATCCTTGTTATTGATGATGGCTCAACTGATGATAATTTAACTGAGCTTTTAAAGGATACTAAAGTAAAAATTATCCGTCATGAAAATAACAGGGGTAAGGGAGCTGCAATATTAACAGCATTAGATTATTTATCTAAAAAAAATGCTGAATCCATGATTACCATGGATGCTGATGGGCAGCACCTGCCCGAAGATATCCCAAGCTTTATTAATGCTGTGCATACTGATCAAAAAGCTCTGTTTATAGGTGCCCGGAATTTTAATCAATCCTCCATTCCAGGTACAAGCCGTTTTGGTCGAAAATTTTCCAACATGTGGTTTAAAATAGAAACAGGAAAAGTATGCAGTGACACCCAGAGCGGTTTCAGGGCATATCCGGTTAATCTATTATCTAAATTAAATCTTCATGGTTCCTTTTATGATTTTGAAATTGAAGTTATTGCACGAGCATCCTGGGCAGGTATTCCAATTCGTGAAATTAATATTTCAGTTGTTTATGAAAAGGGAGATGCCCGAGTTTCCCATTTTAGAAAAATAAAAGACAACTGGCGTATAACTTTAATGCATACGCGTCTTGTAGGCCGTAAACTAGTACCCCTACCCCATAAACAACTTGTTGACCATGATAAAAAACCAAAAGAGTCTCTTCTTTTACACCCGATAAAATTTTTCAAAATGCTTCTCAAAGAGAACACATCTCCCATGGAACTTGCTGTATCTGCTGCAACTGGAAGTATTTTAGCTGTGCTCCCTCTTATTGGTCTGCATTCTGTTGCCATCATTTATGTAACAGCACGCCTTCATTTAAACAAAATAATGGCGTTAAGCATACAGGTTCTCTACTCGCCACCATTTGTGCCATTTGTCTGTATTGAAGCAGGCCACTATATCCGTACTGGTACTTTTATTTTAGATTTGTCTTTTGAACATTTTAAACTTAATTTACATAACTATTTCTTTGATTGGGTTATTGGCTCTTTTGTATTAGCACCTCTATATGGTATTGTTGCTTATTTTGCAGTCTATTTTATTGCAAGCAAAATACAAAAAAAGATGGATGAATAATGAATATATCTAAAACTTCTAATCAAACTCTTCGTGGTAACCAAATTGGATTCTGGTTTTTTAAGATATTTTTACGTTTTGGTGGTTTATGGGCTGCATATACATTATTAACTGGTGTCTCGCTCCACTACTGGCTTTTTGACCGAAAAGCTGTAAAAGCCGCAACTGCCTATCTAAAAAGACGTTTTCCTTCAGATTCCAAACTCTTAATACGCTTAAAAGTATATAAATTGTTTTATTCTCAAGGCAGACAACTAATTGATCGTTTTGCACATATTACCGGTGCAGCACAATTTCATTTTGACTTCATAGGAAGGGATATACTGAACAAGATCACAAGTTCTGAGAAAGGTTTTATCCTTTTAATGACCCATGCTGGAAACTGGCAGCTTGCAATGGCTGAACTTACTGAACTAAAAAAGAAAATATTCCTCGTTATCCGAAAGGAAGAAAATAGAGCTGTTCAAAAAGCATTAAATATTAATAGCAAAAACAACACGTTTGGTATAATATCTCCTGAGGAACATTTAGGAGGAGTTGTTCCGGTTGTGAAAGAACTAAATAATGGTAATGCAGTTTCTTATATGGGAGATCGATCCTACGGGTTTGAAGCTGTAGAAATTAATTTTATGAATGATAAAGCCTCTTTCCCATATGGTGCTTTTGCCATAGCTGCTGCTACAAAAGTTCCAGTTGTCATCGGCTTATCATCCAAAACAGGGTTAAAAAATTATAAAGTTGACTTTACAAACATCATTAAACCTGAGTATAAAGGTCGTAAAAATAAAAAGGAGCAATTATCTGTTTGGGTACAGCAATATGCTGATATACTGAATAATTTTTTTGCTGAGTATCCATACCAGTGCTTTTTATTTCATGATGTGTGGAAAGATAGATAATATTTAAAAGGAGAACATATGTCCAAGCAGAACCTTGAAGAGATTCGTCAACAACTAAAAGAAGAATTAATAGAGAACCTTTCTCTAGAAGATATAGAACCAGATGATATTAAAAATGAAGAAATTTTATTTGGAGATGATGGATTGGGCCTTGACTCCCTTGATGCTGTCGAAATTGTCGTTTTTTTACAACGTATCTGGGGGATAGAAATAAAAAATATGGAGGAAGGTAAAGATATTCTAGTATCAATAGATACAATGGCAAATCACATTCTTCAACATGCCTAACATTATTATTGATCTTTAAATGAATAGTGAAAAAATTTTTATAACAGGTTTGGGTATTACATCTGCCCTTGGTAACTCTTTAGATGAGACATTTCAGGCATTAATTAACAATAAAATTAATGTCGGGAAAATTGATTCTTTTGAATCCAAAATAGATAAGCCTGTTTTTAAATCAGATATTTCTAAATACAAAATTTCAAAAGAGAGCATGCGTACAAAGCAGCTTGCTGACGTGGCTTTTTATCAGGCTTTAAAGAATGCCGATATTTCTGAGTACGAAACAGAGAAAAAAAGCAGTAGCTATAAAAGAATTGGTATATGTTGTGGAACCACAGTTGCAAGCCAGCTAAATGACATTGAGTTTTATACACAATTAAGAGCAGGAAAAGCTCAATCATATGATCCTGTTAAACTCTATCTTAAAAGTAATATTTCAGAAGCACTTGTCTCAGAGAATAATTTTTCCGGCCCTGGTATAAATATTGTCAATGCATGCTCATCAGGAACTGATGCAATCGGCATTGCAATGTCATGGCTTAGAAGTGGTATATGTGACATAGCAATTGCTGGAGGTGCTGATGAGTTAAACCATGTACCCTATGCAGGATTTAACTCTTTAGGGATACTCAGTGATTCTCAGTGCCGCCCTTTTGACAAAGATAGAGACGGATTAAACCTTGGCGAAGGAGCAGCTTTTCTCGTACTTGAAAAAGAGTCATCTGCCTTAGCACGTAAAACCGAAATTTTAGCTGAATGTTGCTCATACGCAACATCTTCTGATGCATATCACCTGACAGCACCAAGACCAGATGGTCTTGGGTTGAGAACTGCTATTACAAAAGCTTTGACAAATGCTAAATTAGACACAAATAAGATTGATTTTATTAATGCCCATGGGACAGCTACAAAAAATAATGATCTTGCTGAAGGATTAGTATTTAATAATATGTTTTCCAACAATACTAAAGTTCTTTCTACAAAAGGGTACACCGGGCATACCTTAGGAGCTGCCGGTGCTATTGATGCAGTCTTAACTATTCTATCCCTTAAAAAACAGTGGCTCCCAAAAAACAGAGGTTTTTCAAATCAAGACCCTGAAATCAACTTCAGCCCGGTAGCTCATTCAACTGAATATAATGCCGAATATGCTATGTCAACCTCCCTTGCTTTTGGTGGAATGAACTCTGCAGTTATTTTCAGGAGAATATGAAATGAAAGTGCTGGGCAAAGGTTTTGCAGATAAGGATGATAAAATAAAAGGCATCAGGAGAGCTGACAATTTTGCAAAAATGTCTGTGATAGCATCTAAGCAAGCATGCCTTGATTTTGAATTTAAAAAAAATGATACAAACATTGCAATCATTGTATCCACTCAATTTGGGCCCCATGCAACTACCTTTAAATTCTTAGACAACCTCATAGATTACTCAGATACAGCAGTCTCCCCATTAACGTTTTCCCACTCTGTTCATAATGCTGCAGCGTCCTATATTGCTTCGCAACTTGAAATCAGAGGACAATCTCTTACAATGACTACTTTTGAGGACCCACTAAGGCAAGCATTAATCCTTGCGGATTCATGGTTGGAACTCAAACAGGCTGAGAAAATATTATTATGCTATATTGATGAAGAGTCTATACCATTAAATATGATTCATGGACATTGTGCGTTCCCAACATATTCAAAAAACAAACTGGTTACCAGGGCAGCATCACTTTTACTTAAAACAGGGAATGATATTATTATCCCTGAAAAAATCTTTAACCCATTCAAGTTTATAGAGGAGTTATAAAAAACTTTAAAGAGATGAAAATTAATGAAATAAAAGAAAAACTTATCGAACAGATAGCATTAACCATTGGTGAAGAGCCTGCAAATATTGATTCTGACATGATGATGCATGAACTTGGTATGGATTCTTTGGGACTTGTTGAACTATTTGTCTTTATTGAAAAAGAATTTAAGATCCAGCTTATGGAATCTGGTATCTCCCAGGAAGATATTATGCAGATTGACTCATTGGCAAATAGTATTTATAGGGTTTTAAATAAATAATGACACGAATTAATACATCAAACCGTTATTATTTAAATGGAATTGACTGGGTAATGGCAGCCTTAAATAATCTTAACAAAAAACATACAGGGCTTGGCAATCATTCTCAATTAATTCTTATATTAAAGGGGTACCTTGACCAAAAAGATTTTGCAAACAAGCTAAGCATTACTTTATCAGATTCCAATTTCCTTAAAGGCAAAATAAGACGGGCATGGAATCTCGCTCCATTCTGGGTTTCAGAATCTGTAAAATTTAATCCTTCAGACATGAAATATTTTCAGTTAGAAAACGAGAGTGAAAAGCAACTTAATAAAATTATTCGAAGTTGCGCCACAAAACCTTTTATAGATGATAAAACACTTCTTGGTTTTGATCTGATTCATCATAGCAACCAAACCTACATAATTATGAAATTTGATCATAAAATGTTTGACGCAAGAGGTGCGGAAGCTCTGCTTGAATATATTTTAGATGAAAACAATGTTGATACACAATATAATCTTCCAGCCCAGGGTGCCAAGCTTCATTCCTGGAAAGAAAAATTTCTCTCAGGGCAAAAAATAAATCGGTTTTTAAGATCAATTTATTCTAAAGAAATAGAAGTCGCAGTACTTGGTCAAAACAATGAATCTAATAACTCACACAATTTTTATTATACCACCTTTTCGAAAGATCAAACTTCAATAATAGATAAACATGCTATAAAAGATGCGGGATATCTTATGAATGGTATCTATCTTCTGACGGCTGTTGCTAAAAAATTTGATTCTCTTTTTAAAAAACTAAAAACATCAGGAGATATTTTAATTCCAATTAATGTTGATATACGTGCAACAAAATTCACACATTCAAAAATTTTTTTCAACAATGTCTCTTTTATGCTTTTTAAAGTTAATCAGAATTTTTCTCTAAAAGAAACATTACAATCATTGAAGAAACAATTTGTTTTTCAAGTAAAGAACAAAATTCCATATCATTTTATGAATGCTTCACTGCTTATGCGTATAATGCCGTTAAACCTTCTCACATCTTTCATGAACTTTAGAATGAAAAAAAACCAATGTTCTTTTTCTTTCTCGTATATTGCCGAGCAGGCTTTTTTTTTAAAAAAAGTTTTTGGCCATGAAGTTATTAATTTGTTTCATATGCCATTGGTGCCTGTTAACCCCGGTGTTGGAATTTTTTTTACTAAATTTAATAAAAAATTGAATATGATTATTTCAACTTATGATAATAAACTATCTGTTCAGACTGGAAAAACGCTAATGAATAATATTTCGTCTGAAATTAGTAATGGTTTAAATATTAAATAAAATGGAAAAATTTGACAATATAATCATTGGTGCTGGAATAGCAGGCCTTTCTGCTTCTCTGACCTCAATGAAGCTTGGGATGAAAACAGCTCTTATTGAAAAAAACAGTGCCCCAGGAGGTACTGCAAGGGATTGTTCCCACAATTACATTTGCGGCCTTTTTAAAAATGATGATACCATGCCATTCGAAATTGCTAATAAAGGGTTATGCAAAGATATTTATAAATACTTCTTTGACTTATATGGTGATAAAGCTTTGGTGAAGATTGGAAAAGTTGAAGTACTTGCTTTTATCCAAGAAGATCTATGGGCTTTTTTTTTAAATCAGCTAAAGGAAGACAATTTTTCGTTTTACAAAAATATTAAACATAAAAAAACCATCTTCACAGACACATGTGTTGAAAAAATATTAATAACTACGCAACATAATAAAACTGTAACTCTTTCAGCTGATGTTTTTATTAATGCAACCGGAAGTGCTGATTTATCTAAAAAAAGCCATGATACTTACTTGCCCGATGCCCCTCAGAGTGACAATGACCAGCTTGGAGGGTATTCAATTATATTAAAAGGAAAATCAAAAAAAGAGTTATCGCTGATTATTCCCTATACAGCACGCAAAATTATAGAAAAGTATAATCTTGAAAACTACCTGAAATTTGTCACCATCTCCTATAACTTTTTATCTGATATGACTGTATTAAAATTTTCAGTGCAAGAAGGTCAAGATATAGAAAAATGTCATTTTATTTATGAAAAATTAGTAGGTGATGTAAAAGAATTGGCTAACTTAAAATATCTTACGTCTTCAAAAAGAATTCATTTAAGGTCCTGTGATAACCTTAATTTTAATGGCCCAAACCAAAAAGAAGAAAAAACTGATGAAGAATGTATAGCAAAAAGCTATTGGCCTGCAGAAATCTGGGATAAAAATAGAGGCACTCAATATAAATATATAAAAAAAGATAACCCTTTTTGCATTCCTGTTGCAGCTTTAAAAGATAAAAAATATAATAATCTTTTTCTTGCAGGTAAAAATATAAGAGTTCCGAAACTTATTCAGGCATCAGCAAGGGTAATGGGTGTTTGTATTGCGACTGGTGAGCAAGCCTCAATAAGTGCATTTAAATCTTTAAAAGAGAACTGATATGAAAGTCCTTTTAGTAAAACCATATACTGAACTCAAAGTTGCAAATAGACTCCAACAGGGCTTTTTGCATCTAGAACCGCTTGAACTTGAAATTACTGCCGCAGGAATTGACAAGAAACATAACGCTAAAATTTTAGACCTTAGTGTTGAAAAGAAACCAAGAAAAACTTTTTTCAAAATTCTGGAAGAATACCGACCTGATTTAATAGGATTTTCTGCCTACAGCACAGGGCTTTATATTGTTAACGACCTTGCGAAACAAACAAAAAAAGTTCTGCCACATTCCCACATAATTGTTGGTGGCATACATGCAACTTTACGCCCTTTTGATTTTAATAAAGAATATTTCAGTGCAATTGTAAGGGGTGAAGGCGCCAATGCAATATCAAATATCATTGAAAATATTGAAAATGACAAAAAAATCAGCAATAGCGCAAATATACTCTCTCCATCAGATCCTGACTTTGAGAAAACCTCCAGAGATGCTGTTCCACCCTATGTTGATGTCAAAGATATTCCTCTTCCACGGCGTGATTTGGTAGACAGATCAAAATATTTCTGTATCTGGACCCATAGTGATACAGGAAAATTAGACAGACTTTTCCCACAGGTAGCAAGTCTCAGGACTTCAATAGGCTGCCCTTTTTCATGCTCTTTTTGTGTCATACATCATGTTATGAATAAAAAATATCTGCAGCGTACTCCTGAAGAAGTAGTGGATGAGATTGAAAACTTAAAAGAAGATCATATTTATTTTGTTGACGATGAAATGTTCATTAACATAAAACGGGTTACAAAAATTGCTGAGCTGTTGAAACAAAAAAACATAAAGAAAAAATATATAAGCTGGGCAAAAAGTGACACTATTTGTAAACACCCTGAAGTCTTTAAACTCTGGAAAGAGGTTGGACTTGAAGTCGTATATGTTGGGCTTGAATCAATGGATCAAAAACGACTTGATGATTACAACAAAAAGACGGGCTTTGAAAATAATAAACAAGCCATTAAAATTATTAAAAGTTGTGGGATAATGCTTCATGCTGCATTTATTGTACACCCTAATTTCGAAAAAGAAGATTTCAGGCAGCTTGAAAAAGATGTTGTCGATCTCTGCCCTGCTGAAATAACTTTTACAGTTTTATCTCCTTCACCCGGGACAAAATTATTTGAGAATCATAAAAATGAATTTATATGCGATCCTTTTAAATATTATGATTGCATGCATTCTGTGATTCCTACAAACATGACACTAAAAAGATTTTATCAGCACTTTGGGCGTTTGTATGCACTTGCATTGCGTCAGAATCCACTCCGTGTAAACAAAATTAAAGTCCCTATAAAAGATTTCTTCAGAGCTATTGTCTTTGGAACAAGATATGTTTTTTCCCTTTACAGCATATCTAAGGATTATCCAAAATCAATGCATCAACAAAAAAAAGAAAAACTACTTGATGCATCAAAAAAGGCGGGATTTTTATATGACGAGTAATCAACAACAAAGAGACAATATTGTTGATGTCATTAGAACTCTCTTTAAACAAAGAGAAGATGGTGTTGCTGTCAGCAGAGCAAATCATGATTCAATAACTTATTCAGAGCTTTTAAAAAAAGTTGAAAAACAAGAAAATAAATTAGCTGAAATAGGTTTTAAACCCCATGACCGTGTAGCGCTTTTTTGTGAGGATTCTGTTGAATATATAGTCATGGCTCTTGCCATATTAGGTACTAATGCTGTTATTGTACCCGTCTCTCCCTCTTTATCCTCCAATGAATTAGTATCGTTATGTAAACGCATCAAAGTAAGATATCTTGTATCTGAAAAAGAGTTTAAGAATTACTCTGTAATATCAAAAGAGCATAATGATAAGTTATATATTTATAATATCAATAAAGACATTAAATACTCAAAAGAGTATATGCTGGTTGATTCGCCTGCTTTTATTCGTTTTTCATCAGGTACAACAGGAACCAGTAAAGGTGTGCTGTTGACCCATAGGGCCATAATTGACAGGACTGCTGCTGCTGATGCAATACTTAATATATCATCCACGGATACAATTGGCTGGTTTTTATCAATGAGTTTCCATTTTGTTGTGAGCATCCTGCTCTTTTTACAAAAAGGAGCTCACATTGTTTTAGCCCAGGATAATTTTCCTGCAGGTATTTTAAATTCTTTTGAGATAAACAAGCCCACATTTATGTATGCATCTCCTTTTCATTATAATATGCTCGTAACCAATAATAATATATCTAAAGATATTTTATCAGATGTACGCATGGCAGTTGTTACAGCAGTCTCATTAAATAAGAAAACAGATAAAGATTTTTTTAAAAAGTTTAAAATCCATTTGAGTCAGGCATATGGTATTATAGAAGTAGGACTTCCTTTTATTAATAATAGATTTGATGATGAGTATGTCTGTTCTGTTGGCAAAATTCTACCGGGATATGATTTAAAAATTAAAAAACCAGATGATAATGGGCAAGGTGACATATTGCTTAGAGGAAAAGGAATGTATCATGCCTACATTTCTCCCTGGAAAAAACGAACACAATGGTTTGATACTGGTGACATAGGATATTTGAAAGAGTCATATCTGTTTATTTCAGGAAGATCAAAAAATGTTATTAATTTTGCAGGTATGAAAATATTCCCAGAAGAAGTGGAAGAGGTATTATTAACTTATGACAATATAGCAGAAGCAAGAGTATATGCACAACAACATGACCTGTATGGACAGCTTCCCATTGCTGAACTTGTTATGAAAGATAATGTTAAATTTGATATATTAGAGCTAAAAAAACATTGTTTAAAAAAACTTGATACATATAAAATCCCTAAAGAGTTTATTCAAGTTGAGTCTATTAAAAAAACACATAGCAACAAGATAATGAGAACCTGAGAAAATATAAAATAAGGGTACCCGTTCACAGGGGCTTGCTAGTAAAACCTTATGATAACCA
>CEPV01002462.1_pt1 | contig 24550 bp, 24 predicted proteins | sample 530451 | NCBI WGS metagenome assembly CEPV01 (sample SAMEA2620097, study PRJEB7988) | marine metagenome | isolation source: saline water (ENVO:00002010), including
TTTGGAAATCTTACGCGTGATCCTGAATTGAAATCACTTCCATCAGGTACACCTGTTACCAATTTTTCTATTGCAACTAATCGTGTCTGGAAAGACAAAGACGGTAAACAGCAAGAAAGTGTTGATTTTCATAATGTAGTTGTATTTGGACGGCAAGCTGAAACTGTTTCACAGTATTTGCGCAAAGGAAGCTCTGCTTTAATTGAAGGACGAATACAAAACAGAAGTTGGGATGGACAGGATGGGGAAAAGAAATATCGTACCGAAATTGTGGCAGATCGCGTGCAATTTGGTCCAAGGTCAAGTGGGGGAGGTGGTGGTATGGCACCGACCCAGTCTTCGCAAAAAGATTCCGCCGGACAGACGCAGTCAGTTGGTGAAAAAAAAGAAGAGCTTGACACGATTGAATATCCGGAAGAAGATATTAAACCAGGGGATATACCGTTCTAGTAAACTCAAAGTGCAAGAATCAAAAATCAAAACTACAATTTAAAATTCAAAATACCACAATTTTAAAATTTTTCTAATTTTTACATTTTACTCCGTCATTTTTCGTTTTGAGCTTTACATTTTTAATTTGACTGAGTGGAGCGAAGGAACATGAATAACGCCACAAACTTAAAATATATAGACTATAAGGACACTGAGACGCTGAAAAAGTATATTAATTTGCATGCTCGCATTGTCTCAAAGAAATATACAAAAGTGAGCGCTCGCAATCAGAGAAAAATTTCTGAAGCGGTGAAACGAGCTCGTTTTATGGGTTTTTTGCCGTATGTCTCAAAATAACCAACAACATACAACTAACAACTAACAACTGGTGACTAGCAATCAACACAATCGGTTTTAAGTTGTAGGTTGTTAGTTGTATGTTGTAGGTATTAAAGGTATGAAACACGAAGAACTTCATGATAAAAGTGATGAGGAGATTCTTTTTCTGTCGGTAAAAAAACCGGCAGTATTTGAGGTGTTGATTGAACGTTATCAAACACCGTTTCTTAATAAGGTGCGTGGGATATTGGGTCCTCGGGAAGAAGTTGATGATATTGTGCAAGAAACATTTGTAAAAATTTATGTAAATGCGGGCCGGTTTAAAATTCAGCAGGGCGCTTCATTCAAATCATGGGGATATAAAATACTATTGAACACAACCTTTTCACACTATCAGAAGTTAAAGAAAAGTGATGGCGCGTTATTACGGGTTGAAAAGGAAGTATATGAAGCATTTCCCGACAAAGTAGAGGATGTTGAAACATATGATTTTGTAGCTTCTGTTTTGACGAGAATGCCTAAACAGTTGGGTAGGGCGTTAAAACTTCATTTTCTTGATGGCATGCCACAGAAAGAAATTGCCGCACTTGAAGGCATTTCCATATCTGCGGTAAAAACACGCATTTATCGCGCAAAGCGAGAGTTTAAAAAAGTAAATAGTAAAATTAACAATTAACGAAAGTATTTAGTATCTGGTATTTAGTATTTAGTATGGTATATACGGTTAATTTTTTTTAGTTTTTATACAAAATACGAGATACTAGATACGAGATACTTTGATTTAAAAATGAAAACACCTGAACAAAACAAAGCATATATTATGCGGAGAATATATCTTCTGTGGTTTCTAAGGCATGTATTTAATCCACTTTCAATAAAAGCTGTGTTGATTGTTCTCTTGGGATGGCAGATTACTTCATATGTTTCAATTAAACATGTCATTGCTAATTGGAATCTTGACGGGGGACTTACGGGAAGTTTTACATTTCTTGAGTCTGCGGTTTTGAATACTGAAGTAATGACGCAAATACTTGTACTCGGTATGATCGCATTTACTGCGCTTCTAGCACGAGATATTATTCAGAGACGAAAAATTACAACCGAAGCATTTATGCCTGTGTAGATCGCTGAAATTACGCTGATAGCAACGCTGAACTAACGCTGATAAGAGATTTAAATAACTCAAAGGTAGTTAGTGGAAATAAAAACACCAAAACATCCTCGCCGAATGGCGGGGCTGTTTTGGTAGAGGTGCTTTAGATTTTAGATTGCTTATTGTTGAAGTCGGACTTCAATAGTTTCTTTTGCCCATCCTACACATATCCTATTATCTCACGATCGTATAGTGATGGGATATGTAGATTAGCGTATAATCAAGGATATGTTTTGATTTTTTCGCATATCATTAACATTCCAACATTCTGCAGAATGTTGGAATGTTTAACACATAACGAAACTATGATAACCTAAACACATGGAAAATCCTGAATTTCTAAAGAAAAAATACGATTTACATAATAAACCGGAGGTGAAATCTGCTACAAGGCGTGCGGAAACCATCACGGGTGAGCGTGTGCCACAAAAACCAACAGAGCAGATACAAAACTACCTTAATCGCTTTAAGGAGATTATTGAACGTGAAGATCCCGAAAAACGCGAACGCGGCATGCGAGCTCTGAAAAAGGTGCTTTATGACAAGTTTGTCATAAAGGAAGATGAAATATCCGAAAGCTATTTTGATGCTCAACAGAGAATAGCGCGTGAACAAGGACACGGCGATGTAGAGATTAGCGGAGAACTTCGCGAGCAGGCGACAGAAGTTATCATCACAGACCAAAAAAGCTCCATGGATGTATGGACTGACTATCTGTCATCAAAAGATGCCACATACCCCGATTGGTTAAAGTACTACGCATTTCGAAGTATGCTTGGAATGGGTGAATACGACAAAGAGAAAAAATCATTCACCAAGCGAACAAAAGGTACTGTAAAACCATTCCCAGACTTAAACAGAGAAGCTTTGGCTTATGTCCTTGATTCTATAGAAGAGAAAGCAAAGGGAGAAGATTTAGACGTGTATTTGTTTGATGAAGAAAAGCAGAAAAAATTTAACGAACTCCTCCAGGGCGAAAACTTCTCCAAACTCTATGCTTTCGCGATAGAAAGCATTACACCTGCGTCAAAAGAACAACTAATCGGAACAGAAGGAAAATGGATAAAATATGACAGAAATTCAGACCATATGCCATTGGTACATTCTCTCCAAGGACATGGTACAGGATGGTGTACCGCGGGAGAGTCAACCGCGGAAACACAACTTAAAGGAGGTGACTTTTATGTATATTATTCATACGACGAAGATGGGAAACCAATAATTCCGAGAGCTGCTATTCGTATGCAACAAGGCAAAATCGCAGAAGTCCGTGGCATAGCTGAACAGCAAAACCTTGATTCAAACATTGCTCCTGTGGTGGAAGAAAAACTCCAGGAATTCCCTGACGGAGAGCAATACAAAAAGAAGACTTCTGACATGAAGCGGCTTACCGAGATTGAGAGAAAAACCCTTCGACAAGACTCAGGGCGGGCTGGCGAAGAACTTTCAAAAGACGACATAAAATTTCTTTACGAAATTGATTCTAAGATTGAAGGATTCGGTCATCAACGAGACTCGCGTATTAAAGAGATACAAAATCAAAGAGACGTTAAAGAAGATTTATCTTTCGCATTTGATGTGCCAAAAGATAAGGTAAGTATAACCAAAGAAGAAGCTCTACAAGGTGGCATACTTTTTCACCTTGGTCATTTAGACCTCAAAGACGTAACGTCAACTAAAGGTCTTGAATTACCTGAATATATAGGTGGCAACCTTTATCTCAATAACTTAACCTCGTTCGAAGGGCTCAAATTACCTAATCGTGTAGGTGGCAACCTTGACTTCTTCAGATTAACATCAGTCGAAGGTCTTAAGCTACCCGGATATGTAGGTGGGCATCTGGTTCTCAACAGATTAACCTCAATCAAAGGCCTCAATCTTCCCGAATATATAGGCGACGGCCTTAATCTCGAAAGATTAACGTCAGCTAAAGACCTCAATTTTCCCGAGCATATGGACGGTGGTCTTAATCTTGATGGCTTAATATCATCTGAAGGTCTTAAGTTGCCCGAAAATGTAAGCGGCAATCTTCATCTTAGTGGCTTAACATCATCCGAAGGTCTTAAATTACCAAAACGTGTAGACGGCAACGTTCATCTTAGTGGTCTCATTTTGTCGGAAAGAGATGACCTGCGTACCAAATATCCTAATCTTTCAATAGGGGATTAGAGCTTGTAAATTGAAAACTCATCGATGAAAGTCGGAGAGTTTTTGGTAGCGGCGTAGCAAGAGGAAAATGGGTTTTTGTGAGAAACAATAATTATAACCGTAACTAATAACTATAACCATAACGTTGTTATTGTGATAGTAATTGTTATCGTTTTATTCCGACAAGGTCCGTAAGGTCTGGTCTTCTTCCGAAAACTATACCGCAAGGTCCGACCTTCTCCCGTTGCTCCGCTCCTCCTCAAGGTCAGACCTGGCCGTACAGTTTTTTCCTCAAGGCTAGACCTGGCTACATGATTTAGTTTACAATTGTCCCTTAATTTCTTTTAGGAGTTCGTTTCGTAGTTTGGTGTTTTCTTTGAGGGTGATGCGTGCTGCGTCGTATCCTCTGCCTAATTTTTCTTTTGCGAAACTGTATGATGCTCCGGACTTTGAAATAATTCCTATATTTTCTCCGATGACAAGTATTTCTCCCTCGCGAGAGATTCCCTCATTGTGGATTAGGTCAAACTCTGCTTTTCTGAATGGGGCGGCAACTTTGTTCTTAACAACTTTTGCTCGTGTTCGCGAGCCGATCACATCATCTCCTTTTTTAATCTGTGCGATTCTCCTGATATCAATACGGACTGAAGTGTAAAATTTAAGCGCCTTACCTCCCGGAGTAGTTTCTGGATTTCCGAACATCACGCCTATTTGCATGCGAATTTGATTTATAAAAATAACGACGGTCTTGCTTCTCGCGACAATTGCAGTTAATTTCCGAAGCGCTTGTGACATCAATCGTGCTTGTTTTCCTACATGGTGCGCTCCCATTTCGCCTTCAATCTCATCTCTAGGAGTGAGCGCTGCGACAGAGTCAACGACAATTACGTCAATTTTTCCAGAGCGAACGAGACTTTCTGTGATTTCAAGCGCTTGTTCGCCGGTATCCGGCTGTGAAATGAGTAATTCTTTTGTTTCTACTCCTAGCTTTTTTGAATATTCAGGATCCATGGCGTGTTCTGCGTCAACAAATGCACATACGCCGCCCTTTTTTTGTGCTTCTGCGACTACGTGGAGTGCCAACGTGGTTTTTCCGGAAGATTCTGGGCCGTAGATTTCAACAATGCGTCCGCGCGGGAGTCCTCCAATACCAAGTGCTGCGTCAAGTCCAATTGAACCGGTTGGAATTGCATCAATGTTAACCTTTGGCCTGTCGCCAAGTTTCATAATAGCGCCTTCGCCGAACTTTGTTTTAATTGATTCAATGGTGTTTTCAAGACCGGTGTTTGTCTCCTTTTTGGGTTTTGTCTGTTTTTTATTTGTCATAAATATGGGATATAAATTAATATAATTACTCTAACATTTAATTTCGAATTTCTAATTTTGAATTTTGAATCAAATTCGAATGTACTAATTTTGAAACATTCATTCATTTAAAATTTATTCGAAATTCGAAATTAAAAATTCAAAATTGGAGACTCTGATTGTACACTATCTCTATAATCTCCCTCGTCTCTCTTCCAAACCTATCTCTCGCAGAAAGTTCAAGAACATTGTATCCTTCCGCGAGCAACACCTCTTCTTTTAATACGCCTGCTTCGTCTGTGTAAATTTGCCGTCCATTTAACGTAATATGCGCCGCGCGTTCAATTGTTCCTTCTATAACAGTAATTTGTTGATGTACGCTGGACCCACTTTGCGGGGTAGTAACGTCTATAGTTGGTCCGCGCAGAAATGATTCAGTCTTTGAATAAGCATATCCGAGTATAGTTGTGATGACAATTGCTCCGAGGGCAATTTTGATGCCTGATTTGAATTTCATGGGTATCAAGTATTTAGTATCTAGTATCTAGTATAAAAAAATTTAATCGTATACTAAATACTAAATACCAGATACTAAATACTTTCGTTTTCATCATCATAATCTGTCTCCTCACCAGCGGATATTAATACCTCTCTTTGCTTGGATCCTTCCGCGGGCCCTACAACATCGCGCTCTTCAAGCATGTCCATGATGCTCGCCGCGCGAGCGTATCCAATTCTTAATTTTCGTTGAAGGTACGTTGTTGATGCTTTTTTGCTTTGAATGACGATTTCCCGGGCATCTTCATACAATTCATCTTCCTCGGTGCCTTCTTTGTCCTCCAGATTTTCTTCAAGGTTTGCTTCAAATAATACGTCTTTCTTGGGAGAGTTAATGTGTACGTCAACATCAAATTTACCGTCTTTGTTTTGCTTTGCGAGAAATTTAGTTATCTTCTTTATTTCTGATTCTCCGATATAGGCAGATTGCAGACGTACCGGTTTTGACATCTCACTTGAAAGATAGAGTAGGTCACCGGAACCTAAGAGTTTCTCGGCACCACCCATGTCAAGAATTGTTCTTGAGTCGGTTTGTGAAGCGACTTGAAGCGCGATGCGTGTTGGAATGTTTGCCTTAATTAGTCCGGTGATGATGTTTACCTGTGGTCGTTGTGTTGAGAGAATGAGATGAATACCTACAGCGCGCGCCATCTGCGCAATGCGTACAATTGCTGACTCAAGTTCTCGTGGATATAGATTCATAATATCCGCTAGCTCATCAATGATGACAACAATATACGGCATTGTTTCTGGTAGTGGATTTACTTCCTGTTCTTGTTCTTGTTCCGCCGCGCTTGTTCCGCGCTTGTTCTGCGCTTGTTCTGCATAAGCAGGTTCAACAACATTTTTATGATATGAAGCGATATCGCGTACTGATTCTGCTTCTAAAACATCATATCGGCGATCCATTTCTTTGCCGGCCCACTTGAGTGCTAAAATTGCCTTTTTAGGATCGGTGATGACTGGTGTCAGAAGATGTGGGATATTGTTATAGAGTGTCAATTCTACTCGCTTAGGGTCTACCATGATAATCCTAAGGTTTGTAGGTGCATTACGGTGGAGTAACGATGTAATAATCGTGTGCAGGGAAACCGATTTTCCCGCACCAGTTGCTCCGGCGATTAGCAGGTGCGGCATTTTGTTTAAGTTTCCGACAATTGGATTTCCTGTAATACTGCGTCCGATAGGAAACGCAAGTGGAGCAGATGTTTTCTTTATTTCAGGCGATTTTAGAAGTGAACCAAGACCAACGATAGTTTTTTTATTATTTGGTATTTCAATACCGACTAAAGATCTTCCAGGTATTGGTGCTTCAATGCGAAGAGGGTGTGCCGCAAGCGCGAGCGATAGATCGTTTTGAAGTCCTATAATGCGGGAAAGTTTTACTCCTTGTGCCGGTTTTAACGCGTAACGTGTAATTGATGGACCGATAGACACCTCGTCCATTTCAACATTTATACCAAAATGTTGAAGCGTTCTTTTGATAATATTCGCATTTGCTTTTATGTCTCCAACATCAGGTTTGCCTTTGTCTGTTTCAAAAAGCGATAGTGGGGGAGGAGTGTACTCTTTTGAGGTAGCCTGTACGAATGAAAGAATGTTTTCTTTGGTTTGCGATAGTGTTTGCGCAAAAGGCGCAGTACGTTTCTCGGCGTCTTCTTTGTGCGTAGTCTCTCCTTCCGATTCGTCTTGTGCCTCTATCTCGTCTTCTTCATCATACTCCTCATCATCATATTCACCCTCTTCACCGTCTTCATCTTCCTCGTATTCATCAGAATCTAGTGATTCCTGTTTTCTGCTCACCAAATTTTTTAACCAGTTTGCCAGCTCGGAGAGAGAGGAAATAATCTTTGTAGGGGTTGCGTCAAATAAGATTAGTAACGAGACGAATAGTAAAGCGATAAGGATCACTTTTGTGGCAAATGTATCAAAGAGTGCGACAAAAGGAGAAGAGAGTATCGCTCCCACAATGCCTCCAGCCTCACTATTGAATGTGCTGATTAGCGCAAGGCCGGATGTGAGAAATAAAAGACCGCCTAAAAAAGTTGCCGCGGCAATATGTGTGCGTTTTATTGAAAGAAATACTATACCAGCTCCTACGAGAAAGGCGGGAAAGAGGAAATATCCGACACCGAAGAATTTGTTGAATATGTTTCGTATTGATTCTCCTACAATTCCAGCTTGATTAGCGTATGCAAGCAGAAAAAAGATCGCGATAACAAACGAGAGGATTGAGAATATGAAGCGCCGCGTCTCTTCTTTTAATGCGGGCAGGAAAGAAGATTTCCCGCGTCTTTTTTTGTATTTTCTTGTCATGCTAAAAATTAAGGAGCGGAGCGACTATAATTTTTGAGCACCCCCTCACTCGAAAAGTTACTAACTCCTCGGCTCGGCAAATGGACTCCGCAAGGTCCGACCTTCTCCCGTCGCTTCGCTCCTCCTCAAGGTCAGACCTTTCCCGTCCATTTACCTCGCTCTACGTCGTCAATAATTTTTCGAGTGAGGGGGGTTAACAAAATATACTCACTTCGTTCGTTATTTTATTTAATCATAACATATTACCAACATTTGACATTTAACCCGTGACTTATTCGTCGAGTCAATTGTCAAAGGTCAAATGTATTACTTCCTACAACCTATAACTTCGCGACTGTAAACTATGCACGATGCATGTCTTTTATATAATACAGAATAACGGACACTACATTATCCTTCTTCTCTTTAGGACAATTCTATGTATTCAAATGAAAGACATCAAAAAGACAACCAGAAGCAGAGATATCACAATAATGACAAACAAGGCATATCAAGGCTTGGTTTAATACAATATAACGAACAAATGTTGTTTGTGGCGAAAAAGGCAGAAAAATTAACCACAGCGCTTTATATGATTACTGACTTTTTGAATTTTAAAGAACCATTTAAATGGGAGATTAGAGAGAAAGCTGTTCATTTTTTGTCTCTTATAACACTTTTTTCCAGCGCTTCTTCTGCAACCAAAAAAGAACATATTATTGTAGATATACTTCCTATTCTTTCAGAAACGATGTCTCTTTTGAGGCTAGGTCTATCTATACGTCTTATTTCTCGTATGAATTATTCAATTTTGCAGTCAGAATACAGTACATTGTATGACATACTGCACGCGCAATTATCAACCCAAAGTATTGTTGACAACTTTTTTCTTTCAAAAGATCTTTTCGAGGTATCAAACACTCTAGATAAAGGACAAAATAAAAGACAATATCATAAAGGACAAAAAGCAGATGGAAATGTCCTTTATGATACTGAACAGGGGACTAATCGTGAGAAGGTGTCTTGCTCGCAGAGCCCCAGCAATAACAGTGACAATGTGTCATTGACAGGGAAAAAGGGAGTGCGTCGGGATATGATTTTAAAAGTAATTCGCACGAGAGGTGAGGCGAATATAAAAGACATTTCTGAAATTATTTCTGAATGTAGTGAAAAGACAATTCAGCGGGAACTTATGTCTTTGATACGCTTAGGGAAAGTGAGTCGTATAGGGGAGAGACGGTGGAGTAGGTATACGCTGATTTAAGATTTAAGATATATGATATAAGATTTACGAACAAAGACGAAAATGGTAGCGACGCGTAAAACATCACGCAAGGCATAAATCATATATCGAAAATCGTAAATCTAAAATTCCCAAAATCATAAATCTTAAATCATAAATCTGAAATTAATTATCCCACAAATCTATATAATTTCAAGGTATTTTTCCTTTATTTTGAGGTAATATAACTTACTAGTTGTTGCGAAAAAATGGTGAAGTTATCCACAGTTTTTTTGTACAACATTATTGTGCATTATTGTATTCGTATTATAATAATGTGTAGGAAATGGAAAAGTATTGATGCGAAAAATACGCGCTGATTTTTTCTGTAGTTTCTGTAACTTGTAACCCTTTTGGGGTTGGTTGAAATAGGAGTGTGAGTAGAATGAATTAAGATACTTGAAGATTGAAAGAATAGGTACGCGCACTTTGACAATTAAATAAAGATACCGAATGAAAAGAAATTAAAATAATTGCAAGTTTTAAATTGCAAATTTATTTAATTTAATCTGAAATCTTAAATCTGAAATTAAAATTAATGAATGGTCGAGTGGTATGTTGCCACTCAAAAACAGAGAAATAGCAAAGGTCGAAAATAGTCGAAAATAAAAGCACTTCGTCTTGTATAAGCTCCTCGGCTTGGCAATCTGAAAAACTCCACTTCGTTTCGTCTTTTAGATTGCGCTCGCTCTACGTCGCTTATAATTGCCAATCATTTATTGTGTGCGGTGATCGAAGTGGAAATACATATCGTTGTGTGAGTTGTGTAGAGTGCAAATGTTGTAAAATGTTCATTCGCATTTTACACAACTCACACTTTAAATTTATTATCTTGCTGTGAACACTGAATTTGTTCACAAGTTTATTCGCGGGGTTAGAGCATGTCTCGAAACCCTTTATCAGCTAATTTATTGTTAGTAAAAAATTGTATTAAACATATATCACTCTAAACTAAGTAATCTGAGTAATATGTGTAAACAACTTAAACTATGAGTACTATTATTTCATCTAAAACTGTCAAAATCATCGGTTTGGTTATTGCGGTTTTGCTTTTTGCAACTGCTTTCGTAGCGGTGGCACCAGGTAAAGCATCAGCACAAACCGTTGAATCACTTCAAGCACAAATTCAAAGTTTGCTTGATACGATTGCGGCACTGCAAGCGCAGATTACTTCAATCGGAGGAGGCACAACAGCAACAGTCGGTGCGGGTGTGTGTCCGTACACATGGACTCGCAGTCTGACATCTGGTAGCTCTGGAGATGATGTTATGAAACTTCAACAGTTCTTGAATTCAGATTCTACGACCTCGCTTGGTTCAAGTGGAGCTGGATCTCCAGGAAATGAAACATCATACTTTGGTTCAATCACCAAAACTGGAGTTGTAAAATGGCAGAACAAGTATGCTTCAGAAGTTCTGACACCTATTGGCCTTTCGGCAGGTACCGGATACTTCGGAACAATGTCACGCGCGAAAGCAAATGATCTTTGTTCTGTAGCGGTTGCTACGCCTACAACGCCAACGACACCTACAACGCCGACTACACCAGTGGTTGTACCACTTGGTAGCGGCTTGACGGTTTCTGCGTCAGCAAATCAGCCGGCAAACTCACTTGCGCCGGGAAGCGCAACACGAGTGCCGTTTACCAAAGTTGACTTGACCGCAAGCGCTGACGGCGATGTTGTCGTCAACAGTTTGGTTGTTGAGCGGCGGGGCATTGCTTCTGACACTTCATTCGTCGGTATTGTCCTTATGAATGATGATGGAACGTTGATCGGTATTGAAAAAACACTGAATTCATCTCATCAAGCAACTATTGGAGTAGACTTCACTATTCCCGCGGGGACAACAAAAACAGTGATCATTGGTGGAAACATGGATACTGCTTCAAACCTTTCAGGTGAGGCGGGAGAAGTTCCAGCACTTGCAGTCATTGCGGTCAATACCGCGGCAACAGTTTATGGAACACTTCCAATTGCTGGTGCGAATCACACGGTGAACTCATCGCTTTCCATTGGATCGGTTACGATACAGCGTGGTGCACTTGATCCTGGCGCGAATCAGACCAAAGAGGTTGGCGTTACCAACTACATATTCTCAGGTGTTAAGTTAACTGCAGGATCAGCCGAAGACTTAACTCTTAGGTCAATCAGGTGGTACCAATCTGGTTCAGCAACAGGTGACGATCTTACAAATATCGTTACACTGCTTGATGGAGTGGAGTATCCGACTGTCATAAATGGACGGTTCCACACAACCGTCTTCCCTGATGGCGGCTTAGAGATTAAGAAAGGATTTTCAAAGGATGTTTCTGTGAGAGCTGACCTTATTGATGGGTCAAATCGAACAGTTGACTTTGATGTTGAACGGCGTACTGACATTCATTTGGTTGGAAATACTTATGGATTCGGTGTCCTACTACCATTTGATGGAACAGCAGCAGCAGCAGATGGCGCTGACGTGAACAACTCGAACAATCCATATTACGACGCGGCACAGGTTACTATTTCTGCAGGAACCTTGAACGTATCTTCATGGACTGTGGGAGTACCCGCGCAAAACGTAGCGATAAACTTGAGTGACCAGCCAATTGCAGGGTTTACCATTGACGTAAAGGGTGAACCAATTTCAGTTGCGTCCATGGCGTTTAACGTCACCTTGACAGGTAGCGCAGCTGCACTTGGATTGGCGGATGTTACAAATGTCACTTTGGTTGACGAAAATGGCTCGGTGCTTGCAGGACCAGTAGATGGCGCAGGAGCAACTGCAAATAACGGGACAATAACACTTACCGATACTGTGACATTCCCAGTTGGTGTTACTAATGCAATCTTGAAGGCAAAGTTGGGCACCGATTTCGTGTCTGATAATACAATCGCGGCATCAACGACACCAAGTTCAGACTTCACCACAGTAACCGGACAGGTAACCGGAAATACAATTACACCGGCGCCGGCATCGGCGGTATCTGGTTCATCACAGACAGTGAAAGCCGGAACGTTTGCGGTATCTGTTTCAGCACAGCCGACTGCGCGAACTGTTATTGCGGGAGCAACACAGTTTGAATTTGCTCGCTACATCTTTGATGTAACGCAGTCAGGTGAGGACATTAGAGTTACCACTATTCCGCTGTATTATTCCACAAGTGGTACGCGAACTGACCTTACCAACTGTCAGCTCTATGATGGTACTGCGACAAATGCAACATCATTGACAACTGGTTCAAATGTGAAAAACCCGGCAACGGATGGCACAGCGTCTTCAACAACAATTACATTTGATGGGACAGGCCTTGTCCTTCCAAAGGGAACTTCAAAGACACTGTCTCTCCGATGTAACATCAAGACTGGTGTTACTGCGCTGTATTGGTGGGGTATTGATGGCGACGCATCGTACACTGGTGCATCAGGAGTTACATCTGGCCAGACAATTAATGAGTCATTTACTGACGCGAATGGTCAGGTGATGACTGCGGCCGCAAGTGGTTCATACACGGTTGCAAACGACACGTCAGTTCTCTTCAAAGCGGCGCAAGCCGGAGCAACAGATGTTGTCTTGGCGAAATACAGATTTGACGCGGGTGCACAGGAAGACATTGACATTAAAGGAATCGCGCTTCAGTTAGGCAACACTGCATCTAACACGACAAATGACCTCCTTAACCAAAAAGTGTCAATCTGGAAGGGAAGTACCAAGGTTGGTGAAGGACAATTTGGTTTGGGCACGAACCTTGACTATGCGACATCAACACTGTCGACTGCGGTTCATGTTCCGAAATCTGAGTCTGTTGTGTTGACGGTTAAGGGTGACTTTACACCGCAAGACACAAACAGCTCTGTAGGCGCGTTCGGCGCAGTAATCTCGGTTGACTATGACGGAAGCAACAATGGTCTTAATGGTAACTACGCGACCGGCGCTGATTCAGGGGTAACAATTAGTGGCTCAAGCAGTGATACAGCGTCAAATGCAACGAAGATTTACCGCGGCTTGATTACTATTGAAGACGTTACCACTACTACTGCTCTTTCTGCAGGAACAGACCTCTACAAAGTTAAGCTAACTGCTGCTTCGGGGCGTGACGTGACATTGCACTCAATGTCATTTAACGTGGGCGTTGTTGGATTGTCTGGGATTTCTGGATTCCAACTTCGCGGCCCATCAGGAAGCTTAAACGGAACGACTGTAGCAACATCAACTTCGGCTATAGCCGGTGCTGGCGCGCAGGAGAAATTGAAGATTATCTTTGATCCGACTGCCCCAGACCGAATCGTTCAAGCAGGAACTTCAAAGACATATGCATTGCGCGCAGACACAATAACTACACTTACTTCGGGTAGCACTGAAACGTTAAGTATTAGGTTGCTTACTGACACTGCTGAGCCTTCAGGAGTAGGAGAGACATGTTGGTTCAATAACGATAATCACATGAGTTGTGTTGATGATGTGCTTAACAGTGCGTCAACGACTGACCGATTTGTATGGTCTCCGAACTCAACGACGACAATTTCAGCAGCAGCGGCTTCAAATCAGACGACTGACTGGACAAACAGTTACGGACTTCCTGGATTCCCAACAGTTGGTCAAGATTTGCCAAACAGAGTCTTTATTCACTAAAATCTAAAAATGGCTATCTTGTGATCCACCTCTTATCTAAAGAGATGATGTGGAGAGTCACAAAAAATCCCCCTCACGGGGGATTTTTTGTGTGTATTTATGATAAGCGCAAGAACGTGAACGGGTAATGCGAATCGGTGCGAATATACCATGCGAAATGATGCGAATGGTAATCCCTAGACGGCATTACCGCCGGGATCCCGGCACGAAGTTGCCTAGGGACGCGAAGCAATGCGAAGACCGGGCACTATCCACAGGTTATCCCCATGTAAGGCCGGGCCTTGCGGGGTGAGTATGAGTGTTGCGTAAATCAATTTGTTAGGTATAATATGTTTAACATGAACAAAAACAACATATTTATAGCACTTATTGTGCTTACTTTAGGAGGTTTTATTGGCTACTTTATATATACTGACCTGATGGTGAGAGATGACTTTGTTGCTACGTCAGTATTATCTGAAGAGCAACCTGTTAACACGTTAGTGGAAGAAGTGGAAGATGCAGTGGTGGAAATTGTTGAAGTGGGGGCGGAAGATGGAGGCGATGCGGTTATTTTGCCTAACATACCAGATTTAGATGGGGGGATCATTATCCCAGATTCATATTCTTTGGAGCAGAAAGAGGAAATAACCAACAAAATAGAGAATATTATTGCACTTTTGAGGCAAGACGCTGATTTGTTTAATCAATGGCTTGGTTTGGGTCTTTTGCGCAAATCTATTGAAGATTACGAAGGAGCGCGGCAAGTTTGGGAATACGCAGGTGCTATACGGCCACAAAACTCACTATCGTTTGGCAATCTAGGTGTTTTGTATGGTTATTATCTTCAAAATCCGGTTCTTGCGGAGGAAAACTACCTGAAAGCGCTTGAAAATGACCCAAAATTGCCGTATCTTTATGTGCAAATAGCTGATTTTTATGTGGAAGTGATGGATAGCACTGAAAAAGCGAAGAGTATACTTGAAAAAGGGATTTCAGAGATTCCGGATGATGAAATGCTTAAAGCTGCGCTACGCGCAACCATTGACCATTGACGTTTAGACTTTTACAAAAGCACCCCGCCTGTGTAAGGCGGGGTGCTTTTGCTATGAGTAGAAAGCACGAAAGCTAATAAAGATAAGGAGTGAAGCGGCTATGTTTTTATTACCCCCACACCTTTCAAACCGTAGCTTTCGTTTTGCTGTTAAAAAACGCTCTGTGCCAAAATAGCTCACGAAGTTGGTTTTTCAAATTATAGTGATATTGCTTCGCAAAACAACGGTTTGAAAGGTGTGGGGGTTCGCAAAAATTATGGTCATCCTCCGACTCGGGTCGGAGGACTCCCTAATTTTTGGAAGTTATCCACAGTGTTTTTTTAGGAGTCTTTACAGTAAGATTATATAATAATGAGAAGTAATCTGTGCGTATATCTTTTTTAAAAGATATGTGCGTTCCTTACTGTAGTAATTGGTCACTTAATTTAAAGGTCTTTTTTATTAGTTATTATTAGCTTTCTAATATTAAGAACGCTTCTGGGCGTTCAAAAGTTACATTATGAGTATGGGAAAATTATTAACGAATAGAAATTTCTATTCAGTATTACTCGCGGTCGTTATTTCATTTGCATTTGTCGCAATAATGGTAAATGGTGCGACAACTATCAGTACAAACATTAACACTGGCGGAACGTTAACCGTTAGCGGCGCATCAACGTTAACCGGAGATGTGACAACAGCTGGAAGTGTATTTGCAACTAGTACTCTTGCTGTAACCGGTAAGGCATTTTTCTATGACCAGGTTACTCTTTTGTCACAAGCTGCAAATCCAACGGCTGATGCAACAGGCGCAATTTTCTTTGATAGCGATGACCGTGTCATCAAAGTTTATGATGGGGTGGATTGGAGAACTGTTGCGTCTACCACATCAAGCGAGGGACTCGTTCTCGGCGCTTCTAGGGGGGTTCGGTTTAATACCATTGCAACTGGCTACATGGCGCTTGGAACATCAACTCTTCCTGTTACAGAAGTTGATAGTGGAAATGCAATTTTGCATGTGAACGCGACAACATCAGCATCTGTGCCACTTGTCATTATGGGAAAGGGTGCATACGGTGGGAATCTCTTGAACGCGTACAATTATTTACAAACTGAAGTGTTTTCTATTGATACAATAGGGAATGCCTCTACCACTATGCTGTCAACAACTGCTCTTGTCGCTGATGCTCTTGTTGTTTCCGGATACGCGACTACTTCAGGTTCAACAGGTAATATTCAAACAGAAGGTACTTTAACCGTTACTGGTAACACCACGTTAAATGGTGCGGTTACCCTCGGTGATGCTGTGGGAGATGCGATTATTATTACTGGCAACGCGACGACGTCAAATGCGTTTACAGTAAGAGGATTATCATTTGATGTTGCGGGATACGCGACGACAACTGTTTCAATTGCTGACACATTTGCGACAACAACCCTTGGTGGTAATACTTTTGGTAGCATGCTTGGTGTAGGAACCTCAACTCCTGATATCGGCGCGAAACTTGGGGTAAACGGTGACATTTCTGCCGGTGGTACTGTTGGAACGACGACATTGCGCCTCCACGCTGGGGCAGCAAATACTGGAACTTGTATTCAAATGAGAACAACTGACGGTGCGGTAGTAAGGATCTATGCAACCACTACCCCCGCTTCTCAAACAGATAATTTCTTTGACCTTGTCATAGAGGCAGGTTTGTGTGAAACTCCGTAAAGTTTCCATCGTTTACTTTTGTTAATTAATCATTTATTAATCTCATGAAAGTTTATTCTCAAGTCAATTCAGATAAATCGTGGCTATATGCCCTCGTAGTATTCTTGGTAAGCTTTCTTTTCCTGCCGCTTCTCACATTTGCCGCGTATGATACTGTGCTCCTCAATATAGGAACAGAAATTACTGCTAATGGCGAGACTGTTACAGTCAAGGAATCAGGTGCAGAATCAATTACGGTAAATTCAGGTAATTTTACTGTTGATATGCCAACCGGTTCTGGGATGTCAATCACTTCAACCAACCGAAGGACGTTTACTGTTAGCCCAGCTGCCCAAATGGAATCTTTTGAATGCGGCTCATCAAGTTCTGTCCTAATCCTGAAGGGTCCGCCAAGTGGAACGGGTACGATAACTGTTACGGTCACACCAGCATCTTCTGGTACATGTAATACTGGTGGTGGTGGTGTCTCTGGCGGTGGAGGAGGCGGCGGTGGTGGAGGAGGAGGATATACTCCTCCTGCAACTACTGCAGCTGCTACAGCTGTGGCAGTTCCGACTGCAACTACGCCAACAGTAACGCCAGTTGTGATATCAGTTGCTCCTGTCTTTACGAGCACGATGAAGAAAGGAATGTCATCTGCTGACATTAAGCAACTTCAACAACTTCTGAACTCTGATCCTGACACGCGCATTGCGGCTTCAGGTGTTGGTTCTCCAGGAAAAGAAACAAATTATTATGGCTCTTTGACTGAAGCGGCCGTCAAGAAATTTCAAGCGAAATATGGTCTTGCTTCATCTGGTACGCCAGAAACAACCGGATACGGACTTGTTGGTCCTGCAACGCGGGCGAAATTGTTCACAGTGTTCTCAACAGGAGTAACACCAGTGGCGCCATCTGTTGCAACGCCAAGTCCAGTTGCGTCAGTAGTTTCTCCGGTGTTTAGTACAGGAATGAGTCGCGGTATGTCATCTACTAATATCAAACGACTTCAACAACTTCTGAACTCTGATCCTGATACGAGTATTGCGGCTTCAGGTGTTGGTTCGGCGGGCAGTGAAACAGAATTCTTTGGCTCTTTGACTGAAAAGGCCGTGCAGAAATTCCAAGTGAAATATGGTGTTGCTAGCTCGGGAGATGTGGGATATGGGTATGTTGGTCCTAAGACACGGGCGAAACTGCAGGAAGTGTTTAGCGGTACTACTGTGCCGACCACTCCAACAGCTCCGGTTGTGCCGACAACTCCGGCAACAAGCGGGGAGACTGCAGAACGCGCAGTGCTTCAGCAGAGTATTCAGGACGCTTTGAAGCAAGTAGAAGAACTTCAGGCGCAACTGCAAACTTTGCTTTCGCAATAAAGAAAAGAAGCTAATACGAAGATAAAGCAAATCATTAAAAACCGCCTTGCTAATAAGTGAGGCGGTTTTTGAGTGGATGATTTTCTGCAAGGCCCGGCCTTGAGAGAGGTTTTTGGGGGATAACCTGTGGATAACTTGCAAGGCCGGGCCTTGCGGGGGTGGTGCTTGTAAGATAGAATCATGTAATTAAACACAATGATGTAATTAAGCGTAATTTTCAAACATATGGCTCGTAAAGAACAATTTGCAGAAAATGAATTTTATCATCTCTATAATAGAGGTGTTGATAAGCGTGATATTTTTCTCAAAAGGGAAGATTATGATCGTTTTATGCGTTTATTGTATGTGTGTAATGGTGAAAGTGAAATTAGGATGGAAGTTCTAAGAACGCTTTCTTTTTCTGAATTGCTTAAAATGTTTTCACGACGAAAACCTCTTGTGGCGATTGGCGCGTATTGCTTGATGCCCAATCATTTTCACATTCTCATAAGACAAATACAGCCAAACGGTATTTCACGATTCATGCAAAAATTGATGACGGCGTATTCAATGTACTTCAATACGAAATATGAACGTTCTGGTACGTTGTTTGAGGGCAGATTTAAGTCAAAACGCGCCATCCACGATAATTACTTGAGATATCTTTTTGCATATATTCATTTAAATCCGGTGAAACTAGTTGACTCAACATGGAAAGAAAAAGGTATTCAAAATCTGCAAGAAGCTCGCACACAGCTTTTGCATTATGACTATTCAAGCTATTTGGATTTCATCGGGAAAGTACGTCCGGAGGGCGCTATTGTCAGTAACGCTAAAGAATTTTTCCCTGAATATTTTGAGGATTTTGCTGAATTTGATGAATTTATCAACGCGTGGTTGACGTATAGTAAAGAGATTCTTGAATTGGAGGGTGAGGAGGGGAGGGTGGATATGCAGGCAGATGCGCGGATTGAGATTGTTGAAGACGTTAAAGATGCTGAAGGTGCTGAAGACATTGAAAGCACACAATCACAGCAACAAACACAAGAACAAGAACAAGAACAACGGGTGACTGTGGTATAATAATGTGATGAGGGAAGTATTTACTCCAACATTTCTCAAATTCTTAACTCGTTTTGTGCTCATTGTACTTATTGGCGTTGTCGGCGCTCTAGTTGCCGGATATATTGACGTGGAGCAAAAAGAAGCTCGTACATATCAACCAACGTCTTCTGAAAGAATTCCGTAGATTCCCGCAAGGCCCGGCCCTGCGTGGTTTAATTTAATTCTTTACTCTCGCTAAGATATATGTAGTATCTGTGATAGAAAGTAGCGCTATTTAAGGAGGTTGAGATGAGGTCTTTAAAAGTTCTTTGCAAGGATAAAAATATTCCTCCACTACAAATGGAATATTTTGAAGAAGAAGTTGCGAAATTACTAGAAAGGGAAGGCTCTAAAAAAGACATCGCACTTTATTGCATCATAGAAGTATGTCGTGGTTATGATTCTGGAGGGCATTCATGTGGTAGAAGTCTTCGGAGTGGTATTCTAGAAAAAGTGTTCTCTTGGCTAACGGATGGCTATGAAGAGAAAGCAAAATGCGGATTGTCTATCTTGCTTGCTATGTATTACGATTATGAATATATAAACGAGAGTGGTTGGTTTGGTCACGAGTCTGGTCACAAGATAGAAAGTGTTGCTGAGAGTCCTCTTAGAGACAGGATTCATCTTTCTGCGGCAGCTTTTTCCTTAGGACTTGATGAGATTCCTGACATTGCCGACTGGGAGCGTGATAAGATAATTGAATTCTTATACAGTGATCATTATTGTGGAGATGAAGCGGCGAGGCTAATAAATGGGCGAGGGTAAAATCTCGCCCATATTTTTTTTGAAAGAAGCCAGAGGGGGAAATGAAAAACCGACCTCTTGGCGAGGTCGGCGAGGCTTGTGATGGGCGTGGTTAGTTCGTATCATTCATGAAGTGGCAGGTGGTGATATCTCTATGCCCCTGTGCGCGTTCGGCGTACGATCTCCCGTACTCAACTCCAAGCCGGAAGATAATGGTGATAGCTATAGCGAGAGGAAGTGCGCCTGCGGTTATGATTCCAACTATTGTCATGTAGTCCGATTCCGCGAATTGCGTTTCTCCGTATAACATTCCTCCATAGACAAAGATCCAGACGGCGGATCCTAACATGAAGATGACCAAGCCCCAAGATTTTTGTCTTTCGCGCGTTGTTGCTTCTTTCGGCATTATGATTCTCCCGAAAAGGTGGGTTTGTCGATTTTGTCTATCTAAAGTGTGTCATAACTAAATCTATTTGTCAAATGTTTAGCGAGCTTGACATGTTGGATTAGATAGAGTATAATTGCTTTAGAATAAACAATTTAGTCAATTACCTATTTATTGTAAAGAAAGCGAGGTAACGATGGACGACGCAATGGCGCAAAAGATCAGAGATTGGGCGAGTGCCCAAAACCTCAAACTTTTACAAGATGAGGATGAGCTTGCCCGTCTCATCAATTGTGTGTTTCAAGAAGGGATAACTTTTCCCGACGGTACGACTAAGGAACAAGTTGAAGCGATGACCCAGTTTCAGCAGATCGGTGTTCTAGAACAGTTGATTAGAAAGGAGGATGATGTCTTCGTAGAACCGCTGTCAGATTCTCTGAGGGTGGGTATCAACATCTTCCTTAGGAGAGTCAACAAAGCGGGATTTGAAACTGCCACCGACATGGAGCTGGCGAGGGAGTATCCCGTCTGTCCGCATTGCAACACGAGAGGTAGCGTTGGCCCGAGCCACGTTGGTTTCACCTTCTATTGCTATGAGTGTTGTGGGACGTTCCCTTAAACCGCCACTTCGGCGAAACGAGAGACCAAACCCTCGCTTCGTATGCGAGGGGGCGGTCTTTTTTGTTTTGGTAAAAATTCATTTGTCCGCAAGGCCCGGCCTTATGGAGTAGTTTATCAACAGCTTATCCCCATGTAAGGCCGGGCCTTGCGGCGGGGTTGACGTAATCTTTTAAGTATGATAATATGATTGAGGTTATTTGATAGCTATGAGGAGTACAATCAATGTCAATGAGAAGTTTTTCACCGACCGAACTTATCGCACTCGTTATTGTATGGCTGGGCGCAAGCGGTGTCGTTTTAGCCGCGTACCAGGTCACCGACAAAATCAACATGACCATTGTGGCTGTCGGTGCTCTCGTCGCAGCTTATCTTCTCTCGAAATGGCTCATTACGAAAGAGAGCGACTGAACGAGGGTCATGTAATTATGAAGCCGCACTTTTGCAATGCAAGTGCGGCTTTTACTTGACAGATACTTATCGTTGTGTATAATGTATTTAGACTCGTTTTCCAGTAATCCTAAAGTTCAACCGAGAAAAGGAGGGCGTTATGGTAGACGTCAAGATTGTCGTAATATTTACCTTTTTTACTGTGGTCAGCATGGGGGTTATAATGGTTTCTGACCACCTGACTGACTATAAGCGGAGTTACTACGAGACGCACGGGTGGGCTCAGAGGGCATTACACGAATTCACCTATATATTGGAGGGCATGGTCTTTGCCGGCCTAGTGTTCTACCTGTTTTTTTAATCAAAAATGGTTTGCCAGTTGTTCTGCCCCAAACAGCTGGCTTTTTTATGATATTTTTTTGTGAGTATATGGTGCATAATTAAGGGTATGGTTAAGAATATTTTTTCGCACAAGGTGATTATGGGCGTGTTGGCGTTTGTGATGGCGGCTGGGGGTTATGGCGGGTATACGGTTGTTAAAAATTATGGGAAATATGGGGCTAATTTTGAAGAGCGACTGCATCTTGTGGAGCAAGTCGTAGACGGTGATACTTTAATTATTGAAAACAACATTCGTGTGCGTTTGTTAGGAATTGATGCTCCGGAGAGCGCGGAGTGTTTTGGTGAGGAAGCTAAAAAAGAGTTGACTGGATTGGTGTTAGGACAAGAGATTCTTTTAGAGAAGGATCAAACTGCGAGTGATAATTATGATAGATTACTTCGGTATGTTGTTTTGCGTAGCGAGAATCCGGAAATTGATGATGTGTTTGTGAACAAAGAACTTGTGCGTGGTGGTTATGCGGAGAGCGTTTATGTGAAACCCAACAGGCGATATTTATCGCAACTGCAAGCGACTCAAAGCGAAGCCGAGGAAGAAGAATTGGGAATGTGGGGCGCGTGTGATTATGAAAAAGCGTCAGCGAGCGCGGAGCGGGAGCAAGCGAGTGATCCGTTTAGTGATGAGTGTGTGATAAAGGGGAATATTAATAAGCGTTATGAAAAGGACTATTTCTTTCCGGGATGTCCGAATTACAAACGTGTGAAAATTGACCCGCGGAAAGGGGAGCAGTGGTTCTGTACGGAAAAAGAAGCTATGGCGGCTGGATGGCAGAAAAGCGCGGCGTGTAATAATATTTGGCAGACGAAAGGGTGAGGGATTTATGATTTATGATTTTGGATTTGATTTTTTGTTAAGTAACGCGGAGGGGTGATTTTGGGGTTTGTTGGGGAAGTGGGTGACCTTATTTTCTAAACTGTCCCTATTTTCCAAAATAAAAGACGCCGTACCCGAAGGTCGTGCGCCTGGTTACTTCTTGAGAGTTCGATTGAGAATCCGACGGATTCTCGAGGGCTACTTACTCAAGGGTGTTGACTGGTCTCTCAGCAGCGTGACTTCACTACGCCGGACGCGCTGATTCATACCCTTGATGTGATATGAGGGTGTGCCAGCGAGTGGTGCGTTGTAGCGCTTTTTGATCTTAACCACCTTGCCGATAAGATGACAAACACATCCAACGTTATCGCCGTGCTCGAGTGCTTCACATGCCTTAACGCGAACGTGTTTGCTAATGATTTCGTCGTCTCTCTCTTTCAACACTATGGACTCCTTTCGTTTCAGATTAGGACAATATATTTGTCGTTTGAACTACCATGATGTAGGCTTTCTACGGTAATCCTAGCACGATACATGCTATATGTCAAGGATATGATTTGAAAGAATAAACAAACCCCCCAATGCGGGGTATTTTATAGTGTTTTTTTGGGGAGGAGGTGATTTGGTGTGTTTTGAAGTGGGGGGGGTGAGGATTGACCCGCGGAAAGGGGAGCAGTGGTTTTGTGCCGAAGAGGAGGCTATGGCGGCTGGATGGCAGAAAAGCGCGGCGTGTAATAATATTTGGCAGACGAGTGATTAATAATTGCAAAAAAGTGACTGGCCTTATTTTGGGCTATCATTTATCATTTATTAAATTTTGCTTATCGTGTTAATATAACTTTATATTTATAATTAAACATAAATTTATGTCACAAGAAGATGCACCTGGTGTTGAAACATCACGAGAAAAATTCAAGCGTGAGGTTGTCGTACCGACAAAAAAAGCTATGGAGGAAGCGATGGCACAAGCTACTTCAAAAGATGATGCTGTGCAGAGAATTAAAGATGCGTTACCTAAGGGGCGCAGCTTTGAGGGTCCGCTTGTCATGTATCAAGCCAATGAAGTAACTGGAGGACGTCACATTATAGCGATGGTAGGGACTCTTAACGAACAAAATAATTCTATTGATATTGAAGTTGAATTTTTCGAATGACGGGCAGTGTAAATTTTTTAAAAGAGCTTCATAGCAAACTCCTGAATTTGCTCTAGAGCAAGACGTTTTATTGCTTTCAGAATTGAGTGCAGTTTGTAGGAAGAGGAGTATCGTTTTGGTAAAATAAAAATATGGATAAAGAATTAACAGGAAAGGAGTCTAAAAAAGGGCGTTCGTTTGTGAAAGAAGTTTTCTTGTATCTCGTTTTTATTTTTATCGCTGTTGTCATTATCGGGCTTCTTGTGTTTGGTGTGAGAGTGTTCTTTTAGTTAGTGCGCTGAAAAGTTTGTGAGATGGGCTTCTTGCAATGTCTTGCTTATGTAGTATAAATATAAATATGTCTTTTACAGACTTTCTTTTTAGGACCAAAGAACCAATTCGTCCGGAGTTAATCGTCGCTTTTAACTCCAAAATTCCGGACTCCATAGACGTCAGAATACAATCATCTAAAGATGGCGGCTATGTTGCTGAAATAGGAAATATTGATAACTGTATAACACAAGCAAATTCTGGAAAAGAAATAATTGAAATGGTGAACGATGCCATGCATACTTCCTTGGGAATTCCTGAGGATTACAGAAAATTTGTAACACATTATCAGCCGTCACAAGAACTTGTTGAAAAATTTGGCATGACAATACCAAATGAATATTTGGATAGAAATTTTGTTATGGAAAAAATTGTTGCCTAAAAAATGAGTGACTACTTCTTTGAAAGTACCCATAGGAAAATTACTAAAGCCCTAGAGACACTGGG
>CEPV01007053.1_pt1 | contig 24447 bp, 21 predicted proteins | sample 530451 | NCBI WGS metagenome assembly CEPV01 (sample SAMEA2620097, study PRJEB7988) | marine metagenome | isolation source: saline water (ENVO:00002010), including
TGGAAACTGGTGCTACGAAATTACCAAAATAAAAGAAAGGAAATAAAAAAATATGCTTAAAATTAGATTATCAATGGGTGGAGCAAAAAAGAGACCAGTATATAAAGTGGTTGTTGCAGATAGTAGATTTCCTAGAGATGGAAGGTTTATAGAAAAATTGGGTTTTTTTAATCCTCTAGTTCCAAAAAATAAAAAAGACAGAATGAAACTTGAAATTGAAAGAATCAAATATTGGATGAGCAAAGGAGCAAAACCTACAACTAGAGTTGCGAGAATTCTTGGAGAAGCTGAAGTAATTCCTATGCCAGCACCAGGTAATAATCCTTTAAAAGGTATTCCAAAAAAAGATAGAAATAAAACAGAAAAAGACGGTAAAGAGGATACAAAAAAAGAAGCTGCACCAAAGGCAGAAGAGAAAAAGGATCAAAAATAATCAACGATGTGGACTGCAAGGATATTTACATTATATCCAGAATTATTTCCCGGACCATTTAATTATGGCTTATACAAAAAAGCCTTAGAAAAAAATATTTGGTCGCTTGAAATACGTAACATCAGAGATGGGGCAACAGATAAACACAAAACAGTAGACGATACTCCTTTTGGTGGAGGGAGTGGAATGGTTATGAAAGCGGAAGTTTTGGAAAATTCACTAAATAAATATGTAAAACAAGATGAAAAAATTATTTATCTTTCCCCTAAAGGAAAAAAGTTTACCCAAGAAATGGCAAAAAGTTTTTTAAAAGAAAAAATAACAAATATTATTTGTGGCCATTTCGAGGGCGTTGATCAAAGAATACTTGAAACACGAAACATTGAAGAAATAAGCATTGGAGATTTTGTTCTATCAGGAGGAGAAACCGCAGCATATGTATTTATAGATGTGATTGTTAGATTGCTTCCAAGGGTTTTGGGAAATGATCAGTCTACTCTAGAAGAAAGTTTTGAAAATAATCTGTTGGAATACCCACAATATACAAAACCTCAAAAATGGGAATCAAAAAGTGTTCCTGATGTATTATTATCAGGTGATCATGCGAAAATTAAAGACTGGCGTTTATCACAATCAGAAGCTATAACACGTCGCCGAAGACCAGATTTGTGGGAAAAATATAAAAAGAATAAGAAATAAATCTTTGATTAACATTATGAAAAATATTGAAGACATTAATAGAGAAAGTGTTAAGAAAATTTTAGCATCAAAAAAATATCCTCAATTTTTTCCTGGAAACATTGTCAAAGTTGGCGTTAGAATTACCGAAGGTAAAAGAGAAAGAATTCAATATTTTGAAGGAGTTTGTATTGCAAAAAAAAATAGAGATATAAATTCTTCATTTACAGTTAGAAAAATATCATTCGGAGAAGGCGTTGAAAGAACTTTTGCACTATTTAGTCCGATAATTAATTCAATAAAAGTAATTAGGGCAGGCAAAGTCAGAAGAGCTAAGTTATATTATTTGAGACATAGAACGGGAAAATCGGCGCGAATTGCTGAGAAAATAAAGAAAAAAATTGGAATTGATGTAGAAGTTAAATCAGAAAATAAACATGAAGAAGTAGAAAATCAAATTGACAGTTCTTTAAAATCTTCTGAACAAAATATTGGAGAAATAAAAAAAGAAACAGCTCAAAAAGTGGAAGAAAAAAAAGATCAAAAACTAACTAAAAAAAAAGAAAAATCTGATAAAGAAAAAAAATAGTTTTTTTCTAAATGCCCTTAACTTTGTACGATAAAATTTGGAACGAACATTTGGTCCATCAACAGGAAGATGGAACGGCTTTACTGTATGTGGATAGACATTTAATTCATGAGGTAACAAGCCCACAAGCTTTTGAGGGATTGAGAGCTGCTAATAGAAAAGTAAGGAAACCGAATTTAACACTTGCGGTCGCAGATCATAATGTGCCAACAATTGATAGATCTAAAGGTATTGATGACGAAGAATCAAAAATTCAAGTAGAAACATTAGATATAAATTGTAAAGAATTCGGAATTGAAGTTTTTAATATGAAGGACAAGAGACACGGCATTGTCCACATTATTGGTCCAGAACAAGGCTTTACTCAACCTGGTACAATTATAGTTTGTGGAGACAGTCATACAGCTACACATGGAGCTTTTGGAGCATTAGCTTTTGGTATTGGTACGTCGGAAGTTGAACATGTATTGGCAACCCAAACTTTAATTCAAAAAAAATCAAAAAATCTTTGTGTTAAGGTTACGGGCAAATTACATACAGGAGTTACATCTAAAGATGTTATTTTGCAGACTATAGGCAAAATAGGCACCGCAGGCGGAACTGGTATGGTTATTGAATATACTGGATCTATAATAGAAAATTTCAATGTTGAACAACGAATGACAATTTGTAATATGTCAATAGAAGCGGGAGCACGCGCAGGGATAATAGCACCTGATGAGAAAACTTTTCATTATCTTAAGGATAAACCTAAATCTCCCAAAGGACCGAACTGGGATAAAGCTGTAGCATATTGGTCTAAGCTTAATTCAGATCCTGGAGCAAAATTTGATAAAGAAGTAGAAATTAGAGGTGACGATATCAGTCCAATGGTAACCTGGGGTACTTCTCCTCAAGATGTTGTTTCAGTTACTGGCATTGTTCCTGATTCCGAAGATGAAAAAGATGAAGACAGAAAAGCATCAATGAAACGATCTTTAAACTATATGGGACTTAAACCAAATACCAAAATAACCGATATTAAAATTGATAGAATTTTTATTGGAAGTTGTACCAATGGAAGAATTAGTGACCTAAGAGATGCAGCAAAAATATTAAAAGGAAAAAAAATTGCCCAGCATATAAATGCCATGGTAGTACCAGGTTCTGGTCTTATAAAGCAGCAAGCAGAAGAAGAAGGAATAGATAAAGTTTATAAAGAAGCTGGATTTGAATGGAGAGAACCAGGTTGTTCTATGTGTTTGGCCATGAATGCAGATAAACTTAATCCTAAGGAAAGATGCGCGTCTACTTCAAATAGAAATTTTGAAGGACGACAAGGTCATGGAGGAAGAACTCATTTAGTAAGTCCAACTATGGCCGCCGCCGCTGCAATCAATGGACATTTAACAGATGTAAGAAAGTATCAAAATTAAAATGGAAAGATTTAATATTTTAAAAGGCATACCGGCAAATCTATCAATAATGAATGTAGATACGGATATGATTATTCCTAAACAATTTTTAAAGACAATAAAAAAGAGTGGACTTGGAAAAAGTTTATTTTTTGAAATGCGTTACGACGAACACGGAAAAGAAATAAATGACTTTATTTTAAACAAAGAACCCTATAACAAATCCTCAATTTTATTGGCTGGAAAAAATTTTGGATGCGGATCTTCAAGAGAGCATGCTCCATGGGCGCTGTTAGATTTTGGAATTAAATGTGTAATAAGTACAAGTTTTGCAGATATTTTTTATAACAACTGTTTTAAAAATGGTATGTTACCAATAGTTTTAGACCAAAAACAGTTAGAAGAGTTAATTGAAAGCTCAAAAAGGAAAGAGACTATAGAAATAAATCTTCTAGAACAAAAAATTAAATTAGGAAGCAAAACAATTAGTTTCGAAATTGATACTTTTAAAAAAAAATGTTTATTAAATGGCTTAGATGATATTGCGCTTTCTTTAGAAAAATCTGATAAAATATTTTCTTACGAAAAAAATATCCAAAAAACCAAGCCTTGGATGAATTAATATGATTAAAATAAAAAATAGAAAAATTTTGCTATTACCTGGTGATGGCGTTGGTCCAGAAGTTGTTGCTGAGGTCAAAAAAATTATTAATTGGCTCAATTCAAAAAAATCTTTAGATTTTATGGTGAAAGAAGACTTGATTGGAGGAGCTTCATATGAAAAACACAAAAACCCAATTACAGATGAAGTATTTTATATCGCATTAGAATCTGAGGCTGTAATTTTAGGCGCTGTTGGCGGCCCCAAGTGGGACAAATTAGAATTTTCAAAGAAACCTGAAAGAGCGTTATTAAAATTAAGAAAGGAATTAAAGTTATTTGCAAATCTTAGGCCGGTTATTTGTTTTAAACAATTGGTAGAAGCATCTAGTTTAAAACCAGAAATTGTTTCAGGCCTAGATATTATAATTGTTAGAGAACTTACAGGTGGTGTGTATTTTGGTGAACCAAGAGGCATAAAACCTATCGAAAATGGAGAGAGAAAAGGTATTAATACACATATATATACCAGCCATGAAATAATTAGAGTAGCCAAAGTAGCTTTTGAACTTGCAAAAAAAAGAAATAAAAAAGTCACTTCTTGTGAAAAATCAAATGTTATGGAATCAGGTGTTCTATGGAGAGAAGAAGTTCAAAAAGTTAGAGATAACGATTATTCAGATGTTGATTTGAATCATATGCTTGCAGATAACTGTGCCATGCAATTATTGAGGAATCCAAAACAGTTTGATGTCATTGTAACTGATAATTTATTTGGCGATATGTTATCTGATGAAGCAGCAATGCTAACAGGATCCCCAGGTATGTTGCCATCAGCATCCTTGGGAGCAAAAGATAAAAATGGCAAAATGAGATCCATGTATGAGCCTGTTCACGGTTCTGCTCCGGATATTGCTGGCAAAGGAATAGCTAATCCTATAGCAACTATTCTAAGTTTTTCTATGGCTCTTAGATACTCCTTAGATTTAGAACAAGAAGCTGACAGCTTAGACAAGGCAGTTCAAGAAGTTCTTGATGATGGTTTAAGAACGAAAGATATTTTATCAAAAGGAAAAAAAGAAGTATCCACCTCGCAAATGGGAGATGCAATAATTACAAAACTTAAATAATATTTAGCCCAATGGATATTAAAAATGTAGTTGTCATTGGCTCCGGTACTATGGGCAGTGGTATTGCCGCACAATTATGTAATGCGGATATTCCCGTTACGCTTTTAGATTTAAAAACAGAAATTTCGAAGAAAGCAAAAAAAAGGATTTTCGAATCTAAACCTCCATTATTAATTGACAAAAGTAAAATTGATAATATTAAAATCGGCAATATAAAAGAAAATATAGATGTTATTGGAAGTGCTGACTGGATAATCGAAGCGATAATTGAAAAAATAAATATTAAACGCGACCTTTACGAGAAAATCATAAAAGTAAGAAAAAAAGATTCAATAATTTCATCCAATACATCAACCATTCCATTGAAAGTTTTATCAGCGAAAATGTCCGATGGAGATAAAAGAGATTTTTGCATTACTCACTTTTTTAATCCCGTTAGGTATATGGGCTTATTAGAAATTGTAAGTGAAAACATTAACGATTCAAAAAAAACGAATTTATTAATAAATTTTTGTGAAGAAAAATTAGGGAAAGGAGTAATTCTTTGCAAAGATACTCCAGGCTTTATTGGAAATAGAGTTGGTGTTTACGCTATGCAAGTGGCAATGACAGAAGCTATCAAAATGAAATTAAATATAGAAGAAGCAGATGCAATTTTTGGAAAACCTATGGGGATACCTAAAACGGGCGTTTTTGGTTTGTATGATTTAGTTGGTTTAGACTTAATGAACGACGTTTTAAAAAGTTTTTTAAAAGAATTACCTTCCTCAGATGTTTTTCATGATGTAGCTAAAGAATTACCTCTAGTAAAGAGTTTAATTGAAAGTGGTTACACAGGTAGAAAAGGGAAAGGTGGATTTTATAGAATTAACAAAAAAGAAGGAAAAAAAGTTTTAGAAGCTATAAATTTAAACAATAGAGAATATTTTCCATCCAAAAAAATTGACTTAAATATTGAAGAAAAAGTTAGTTTAAAAGAATTAGTTTCGAGAAATGATAAATATGGAAAGTATGCCTGGTCTGTAATTTCAAAAATTATTCTTTATGCCGCTTCTTTAGTTCCAAGTGTAACAAAAGACTACAATGATATTGATGAAGCAATGAGATTAGGTTTTAATTGGACCAAAGGCCCATTTGAAATGCTAGAAGAGCTTGGAGTAAAATTTTTTGTAGAAAAAGATAACAACTTAAAAATAAATGAGTTTATAAAAAAACTGTACCAAAAAAAATCTAATACTTTTTATGGAAGGAGACAAATCTATACAGATTTGGAAACTTTGGGAAAAATAAAACAAATAGCAAAAATTAAAAATGATAACAAATCTGCTATTACATACGAATGTTCAAATTACAAAATTGTAGAATTTAATACCAAAGCAAATACGCTAGACTCCGATTCAATGGATGCCTTAAAAAAAGCTACTGATAAAAATTTAATCGTTATTAATGAAGGTATGCAATTTTCTGCTGGAGTGAACTTAAATTATGTTATGGAATTTGCAAAAGAGAAGAACTGGAAAGCAATAGAAAAATTTCTTCATCATTTTCAAATGACCTGCAAGCAACTCAAATACTCTGAAAATCTTGTTATTTCTGCACCTTCAGGCTTAGCTCTAGGGGGTGGATTTGAGGTTCTGATTCAAAGCGATTATGTAGTTGCGCATACCAATATTACCTTAGGACTTGTAGAAACGTTAGTTGGACTAATTCCAGCAGGAGGAGGTTGCAAAGAGATGCTATGGCGCTGGATGCAAACTGAAGAAATAAAAAAAGACCCTGATTTTGCGCCACAAAAAGTATTTGATATTATCGGCTATGCTAAAACAGCTACGTCGCCTATAGAAGCAATGCCATTCAAGTTTTTATTGGCAAAAGACAAAAGCATTATGAATAGAGATAAGCTACTTCCAGTTTCACAAGATTTAATTGCTAAAATTAAAGACAAACACAAGTCTCATCAACCACCGATTTTTAAACTATCAGGAAGTCAAGTGAGAGATAAAATGTTTCAAACTTTAGAAAATCTTTTTAAAGAAAAGAAAATTTTAGAACATGGAATGGAAGTTGGAAAAAAATTGGCGTTCGTTCTAAGTGGAGGCAACACCAACATTAATAAAGAATTGTCTGAAGACGATCTTTACGCTTTAGAATTAGAAGCGTTTATTCAATTAATTCAAATGGAAAAAACTCAAGCAAGAATTAAACATACTCTTAATACAGGCAAACCTTTGATAAATTAAATGACAATCTATAGTGCTCCCATCGATGATATGATGTTTCTCTTCGAAAAATTAAGAGATAATAAGCATTATCATGAACTTAAAAAATATAAAGAAGTTAATTCTAACCTTGCAAAAGATATATTAGAACAGGCTGCGAAAATTACTGAAAATCTTATACTGCCTTTAGCTAAAGAGGGAGACGACACACCATGTGCTTTTGAAAATGGAGAAGTTAGAACCCCTCCAGGTTATAAAGAAGCTTATAAAAAATTTATTCAAGATGGATGGACCTCACTATCCTGTGATCCTAAATATGGCGGACAAGGAATGCCAAAAACAATCAGTATATTTTTTGATGAAATGTTATCTTCAGCCAGTCTTTCTTTCAAATTATATAGCGAGCTTAGCATTGGTGCTTATAACTGTATATTTTGTCATGGTACAGACTCGATAAAAAAAAAATTTCTTCCAAAAATTGTTAAGGGCCTGTGGAGTGGAACGATGTGCTTGACCGAACCTATTTGCGGAACAGATTTAGGATTACTGAACACAAAAGCCATTGAACAAAAAAACGGAACATTTAAATTGAACGGTCAAAAAATATTCATTACTTCGGGAGATCATGATCTTACAGAAAATATTATTCATTTAGTTATTGCAAGAACTTCTGATTCTCCACCTGGCACAAAGGGAATTAGTTTATTTCTGGTACCCAAAATTCAAGTTAAAGAAGATGGATCGTTAGGTCCAAAAAATGGAGTTTCAACGGGTTCTATTGAAAGTAAAATGGGCATTAAAGGATCCGCCACTTGCGTTTTAAATTTTGATGATGCGGTGGGTTATATGATTGGACCAAAAAATAAGGGATTAAATTCGATGTTTACAATGATGAATTTAGAGAGAATTGTTGTAGGCGTTCAAGGATTGGGAATATCTGAAATCGCTTATCAAAATGCCTTAGGTTATGCAAAGGAAAGAAAACAAGGTAAATCTAACAACAGTAAGGCAACCAGCGAAACAAATTCGATTATTGATCATGCCGATATAAGAAGATCATTATTAAATATGAAATCGATCATTGAAGGAGAAAGGGCCTTAAGTTTTTGGTTAGCTCAACAGATTGAGGTTAGTCTTTATCACGGTGATAATAAAATAAAACAAGAAGCCACTGACCTGGTGTCCTTAATAACGCCTGTTGTAAAATCATTGTTTACAGATATGGGAATGGAAATTACCAGTGATGCAATGCAAATTTACGGAGGCTACGGGTATACCAAAGATCAAGGTATAGAACAGTTATATAGGGACAATAGAATTACCCCAATATATGAAGGTACGAATTCGGTTCAAGCGATTGATTTGGTTTTCAGAAAACTTGTAAATAATGAAGTTAGTGTCGTCGATCGATATGTTCAATTTATTAAGGAAGAAATTAAAAAAAGCAAAAGTGAAATTAAGATAATACCTTTTTCTGAAAAATTAAGTCATTATTTAGAAATATTTGTAAATTTTACTAATTGGATAGAAAAAAGTTTAAAAAATTCAAAAAATGATGCAAGTGCAGCATGCAATGATTATCTTAAAGTTTTAGGATTAATTGCAATTGCATTTTCTTGGTTAAAAATATTAGGTGTAAGTTATAAAGAGTTGAAAAATAATAAAAAATTTTTTGGAGATAAAATTGAAACTGCAAACTTTTTTTTCAACAGGGTTTTACCTAGAATTGACACTTATTATAATTCAGCAATTTCAGGAAGTAAGTATATAATGGATTTTGAATTTAATTAACCATGGATGACTATAATAAAAATCTTGAAAAGAATAATGCGAACTTTGTTCCATTGACTCCCATTACTTTTCTTGAACGAACAAAAGATATTTATCCAAATTACGAATCTATAATTTATAAAAAACGAGTGTATACCTGGAAACAAACTTATGATCGTTGTGTAAGGTTTGCTAGTGCCTTAGAAAAATATGGAGTCAAATTGGGCGATACAGTGTCAATTATGGCTCCCAATATACCAGAATTATTTGAAGCTCATTATTCTGTTCCAATGACTGGTGCAGTACTTAATGCAATTAATACAAGACTAGATTCTAATACGGTAGGCTATATCCTAAAGCACAGTGATGCAAAAATACTTATCGTAGATCGTCAATTTTATAATGTTGTAAAAAAGGCAATGGAAGGATTGGATAAGAAAATTTTAATTATAGATATTGATGACAAGCAAGCAGATTTAAAAAATGCTGGAAGTTTTGGACAATTTGAATATGAAAGTTTTCTAAAAGAAGGCGACGTTAACTATGTATGGAAAAGACCAAAAGATGAATGGCAATCGATTTCACTAAATTATACATCTGGCACAACAGGTAACCCCAAGGGTGTAGTTTATCATCATAGAGGAGCTTATTTAATGTCTACTGGAAGCGTAGTGGCATGGAATATGCCTAACTGTATAAATTTTTTATATACGGTTCCCATGTTTCACTGTAACGGCTGGTGTTATCCTTGGACGCTCGCCATGCTTCATGCGCGAGTAATTTGTATCAGAAATATTAAGGCCAAGGAAATTTTCGACTTAATAGATGAACATAATGTAACTCATTTTGGAGGCGCACCAATTGTACTAAATATAATAGCTAATGCTCCAAAGGATGAACAGAAACCATTAAAGCGCAAGGTGTATGTTTTGACCGCAGCTTCTCCTCCGCCAAGTATTATTTTCAAAAAAATGGAAGCCTTAGGTTTTGAAGTTATGCATGTTTACGGCCTGACAGAAACTTACGGACATATTACACAATGTGCATGGAATAAAGAATGGAATGATTTAACCGAAGATGAAAAAGCTGACATTAATGCCCGTCAAGGTGTGCGTTACCCCAATACAGAAGATGTTGAAGTAATGAATCCTGAAACAATGAAACCAGTTCCACACGATGGAAAAACAATGGGAGAAATTATGATACGAGGAAATGTTGTAATGAAAGGGTATTTTAAAGATAAAGAAGCAACAGAAAAATCCATGAAAGGTGGATGGTTTCATTCAGGTGACTTAGCAGTTATGCATCCTAATGGTTATGTCCAAATAAAAGATAGGTCTAAGGATATAATAATTTCAGGTGGAGAAAATATTTCATCTATCGAGATTGAAAACACAATAGCAAAACATCCGTCCGTTTCGCTTGCTGCGGTTGTTGCTAAACCAGATGAAAAATGGGAAGAAGTACCATGTGCCTTTATTGAACTAGCACCAGAAAAAAAAGCTACAGAGGAAGAAATAATAAAATTTTGTAGGGAAACTTTGGCTGGATTTAAAGTTCCAAAAAAAATAGTTTTTGGTGAACTACCAAAAACATCCACTGGAAAAATTAAAAAATTTGAATTAAGAAAAAAACTAAGGAGATGGACTGAAGTTCGAAGTAGATAAAAAAAGTGTTTTTGCATCTACCGGTGGATTAGATTTTGATACAACAAAGCCGGCAGTTATTTTAATGCACGGTAGCGGTCTTACCCATATAGTTTGGTCTTTACACGAACAATTTTTAACTTCCAAAGGTTATAGTGTTTTGTCCGTTGATCTACCTGGTCATGGCAATTCGGAAGGACCTGCAATAAAATCTATTGAGGAAATTGCGGATTGGATTCAAAAATTAATGAAAAATTTAAAAATAAATGAAATTTCATTTGTTGGTCATTCACAAGGTTGTTTAGTTGGACTTGAATTTGCTCATCGGTTTTCAAAATTAATTAAAAGCTTAAGCCTCATAGGAGGGTCTTACGAGTTGCCAGTTAATCCGAATCTTATTAGTTACGCTGATGGCGGTGATATGAAATCTGTAGAACTTATGATGAAATGGGGTTACGAAGGAGTAAAGAAATTTATTGGAGGAAATCCTGTGCAAAAAATTATTAATTCACCAAGGCAGATTCAGGAAGGTTTAGCAGTTGATCTTAGAGCATGTAACAATTACAAAAATGGATCCAAAGCCGCATCAGAAATAAATTGCCCGACCCTTTGCATACTTGGTGATAAAGATAAAATGGTTCCACTTAGTAAAGGAAAACAAATGGCTGACAAAATTAATAATTCTGAATTGAAAATAATCCAAGAATGCGGACATATGATTATATTTGAAAAAGCATTTGAAATGAGAGAAATTGTTGGAAATTTTATTGTCAAAAATCACAAAAAGAAATTATGAAAAAATTTTATATTGCAAAAGCAAGACGATTAAGAGGCACTCCTTTTTCGAGCAGGATAGAGAGTCAGGGTCTAATTGCTTATACAACTTTCAATCATATGCTTTTGCCAGCAGCATTTGAAGGTACAGAAAAAGAATATTTTCATTTAAAAGAACATGTTCAAGTTTGGGATGTTACCGCTGAAAGACAGGTTCAGATAGTAGGAAAAGATTCTGCAAAATTAGTTCAATTGATGACTTGCAGAAATCTTTCAAAGTCAAAAATTGGAAGATGTTACTACGCACCAATAATTGATGAACAAGGAAATATGATAAATGATCCTATTATTTTAAAACTAGATGAAAATAAGTGGTGGTTATCATTAGCCGATTCTGATGTGGGACTTTATGCTAAGGGATTATCAAGTGGTTTAAAATTACAAGCCGAAGTCAGTGAACCAGATGTAAATATATTAGCTGTACAAGGACCAAAATCATTTCAATTAATGGAAAAAATTTTAGGTAAAAAAATTACTGAACTTAAATTTTTTGGTTTTGACTATTTTAACTTTAAAGGAAATAAATTTTTTATAGCTAGATCAGGATGGTCTAAACAAGGCGAATATGAAATCTATGTAGAAAATCGAGAGGCAGGATTAAATTTATATGATGAGTTATTTTCAGCTGGTAAAGAGTTTAATGTAAAGCCAGGTTGCCCAAATTTAATAGAAAGAATTGAAAGTGGTCTTCTATCATGCGGTAATGATTTTGATAATGGTGATAATCCTTATGAGTGCGGATATGATAAATATATAGATATTAAATCGGATATTAATTTTTTAGGAAAGAAAGCTTTAATTAAAATTTCAAAAGAGGGTATTAAAAGAAAACTTATGGGTGTGAAAATAGATCTTGATACAATTGAAATGATGGAGGAGCGCCCCCTTCTAAGCGGCAATAATTTAGTAGGACATTTAAGATCAGCTGTTTATTCACCTCATTTCAAAAAAGCAGTGGGCATTGCAATGATTAAAAAAGAATATTGGGATAAAAAAACTACCTTTGAACTAAAAATTGGTGATAAAAAAAGCAAAGGTTCAATTTGCGATTTGCCATTGGTCTAGAATTGGTCATAAAACAATAGTAATACTTTAATTGATATGAATATAGCAATTGTTGGAGCAACAGGGAACGTCGGAAGAAAGCTACTAGAAGTTTTGGAAAGAACTAATTTTGAGTTTAGTGAAATATATTTAATAGCCTCAGATAAGAGCGTGGGGAAAAAAATTACGTTTAAAAATAAAAATCACTCAATTATTGGTTTAAGTAACTTTGATTTTGGAAAAGTAAAATTGGCATTTTTTTCTGCGGGTAGTTCTATTGCAGAGAAATGGGCACCTATTGCAGCAAAAAAAACTATCGTAATTGATAATTCAAAACATTTTAGAATGAATGAAGATATTCCTTTAGTCGTTCCTGAAGTAAATCCTGAAGCTTTAAAGCTTTATAAAAATAAGAATATTATTGCAAATGCCAATTGTTCAACTATTCAATTAGTTTTGGCCTTAAAGCCTTTACACGATCAATTTAAAATTAAAAGAGTGGTAGTTTCAACTTACCAGTCAGTATCAGGAGCCGGGCAAAATCATATGACCGAGTTAAAGGAACAAAGCAAACTAGTTTTGGATAAGAAAAAGGTAAATTCAAAAAATTTTACCAAACAAATTGCCTTTAACGTTATACCGCATATTGATTCTTTTATGGATGATGGTTCTACAAAAGAAGAGTGGAAAATGACAGTAGAGACAAAAAAAATTTTGGATCCAAATATAGCTTTGACAGCAACATGTGTCAGAGTTCCAGTATTCATTGGTCACTCTGAGTCAGTTAATATAGAGTTTAAATCCGAAGTTAATGCCGAAAAAATTAGACAATGTTTAGCAAAAGCACCTGGATGCAAAGTTGTCGATGAAGCTAAAGACGGAGGATATATAACTCCAGCTGAATCAGCAGGAGATTTTACAACTTATGTTTCAAGAATTAGAGAAGACAAGACTCAAAAAAACTCCATTAATATGTGGATTGTTTCTGACAATTTGCTTAAGGGTGCGGCGCTTAATGCGATGCAAATTGCAACTATTTTGATTAAAAAATATATTAATTAGAATAAAATGAACGATTCAAAAAATCCATTATCGCCACATCTTCAGATTTACAGATGGAACATTTCATCATTGATTTCTATTTCTCATAGAGTGACAGGAATAATCAATGTGATTGGACTGATTATTATTTGTTTATGGATTGGATTGCTTTTTGTAGGCGAATCAAGCTATGAGCTTATTGATGTTTTTTTTCAATCTTACTTTGGAAAATTATTTATAATAGGTTTTGTCTGGTCTTATAGTTTTCATCTATTAAGCGGTATAAGGCATTTCATTTTAGATTTAGGTTATGGTTACGAAATTAAAACAGCAAATGCTTCAGGAATCATAGTTATTGTTAGCTCACTTTTGTTGACTGTTTTGCTGTGGTTAATTGGAAGAGGATTAATTTAAATGAAGACATCACGTAAATGGATAATTCAAAGAGCGAGTGCTTTATTGATGATCCCTTTAATGGGTTGGTTTGTTGTAAGTTTGATTTCAATTTATGACAAAGGTTATCTTGAAGCTATGACCTTTTTTTCTTTAGAAGAATCTAAAATTAGAATGCTAATCTTAATTATAATTAGTTTTATGCACATAATTTTAGGTCTAAATGAAGTGTATGAAGATTATATTCAGGAGGAAAAAGCTAAAAATATCGCAAACAAAATTACAAATGTTTTGGGTATAATTATACCGACAACAATAATAATTATTTTATTTAATTTAAATGCATGAGTTCATATAAAATTATTGATCACGAATACGACGTTTTGGTTGTAGGGGCAGGGGGAGCAGGTTTACGGGCAGCAGTAGGATTGAGCGAATCTGGTCTAAAAACTGCATGTATTTCAAAAGTTTTTCCAACGAGAAGCCACACATCGGCAGCCCAAGGTGGTATTTCGGCTGCACTAGGTAATGCAGGTGAGGATGATTGGCGCTGGCACATGTACGATACGGTTAAAGGATCAGATTGGTTAGGAGATCAAGATTCCATCGAATATCTATGCAAAGAGGCTCCAAATGCTGTTATAGAACTGGAGCATTACGGCGTTCCATTTAGCAGAACCAAAGAAGGTAAGATATACCAGCGTGCCTTTGGCGGAATGACAAAAAATTATGGTAACGAACCCATTCAAAGGACTTGTGCAGCGGCAGATAGAACTGGCCATGCAATTTTACACACATTGTACGGACAAGCACTTAAACATAAGACAGAATTTTTTATTGAGTATTTTGTTTTAGATTTGTTGATGAAAAATGGTGAATGCAAGGGTGTGATTGCATGGAATTTAAACAAAGGCACAATTCATAGATTTCGATCTCATATGACAATTTTAGCTACAGGTGGTTATGGAAAAGTTTATTACTCTGCTACTGCCGCACATACTTGTACTGGTGATGGAAACGGCATGGTACTAAGGGCTGGACTGCCACTACAAGATATGGAATTTGTTCAATTTCATCCTACAGGACTTTATGGAATAGGCTGTTTGATTTCTGAAGCTGTTAGGGGAGAGGGTGGTTTTCTATTAAATTCTAAAGGTGAGCGATTTATGGAAAAATACGCTCCCAAAACTAAAGATCTTGCTTCAAGAGATGTTGTAAGCAGGTCAATTGCCATTGAAATAAACGAGGGTCGTGGGATTGGTGAAAACAAGGATTATGTGCATTTACATATTGAGCATGTTGATCCCAAAATAATCGAATCACGTTTACCTGGGATATCGGAGACAGTGGAAACCTTTGCAGGTAGAGATGTAACCAAGGAGCCTATACCCGTTGTTCCCACGGTTCATTATAATATGGGAGGTATACCAACGAATTATAAAGCAGAAGCAATTACTTTAAATGGTAAAGAAAAAACAATTTCTGGATTAATGGCTATCGGAGAAGCAGCATGCGTGTCTGTTCATGGAGCAAATAGATTGGGCTCAAATTCTTTAGTTGATCTTATTGTTTTTGGAAAAGTTGCTGCTAAAAGAGCTGCTGAATTAGTAAAAAAAAATTCACCTCATGAAGAAATTTCAAAAAGTGAAGCAGATAAATCGCTGGATAGATTCGATAAATTGAGAAATAGAAATGGATCAAATAAAACTTCCGAACTTAGACTTTCCATGCAAAAAATTATGCAATCAAAATGTGCAGTTTTTAGAACTGAGAAAACTTTAAAAGAAGCTGTTGACGAAATCAAAAAACCATATGAGGGTATGCAATCGATATTCATCAAAGATAAATCTTTAATTTTTAACACAGATTTAATGGAGGCTTTGGAGTTCGATAATCTCATTCGTCAGGCCATGACAACTATAAAATCTGCTTATTTTAGAAAAGAAAGTAGAGGAGCTCATGCCAGGGAAGACTATCCTAAAAGAGATGATTCTAATTATATGAAACATACCCTAAGTTGGCAAAATGGTGTTGAGGTAAGAATTGACTATAAACCAGTGAATTTATCGACTTTGACCAACGATGTTCAAACTTTTCCTCCCAAAGAAAGAGTTTACTAATGGTACAATTCAATCTTCCTGAAAATTCTAAAATTTTAAAAGGTAAATATTTTAAAGACAAAACAGGTTCTTCAAATATAAAAAAAGTTCATATTTATAGGTGGAGTCCAGAAAGCAACGAAAATCCTAGAGAAGATACATTTGAAGTTGATATGAACACATGTGGTAATAAAGTTTTAGATATTTTAAATAAAATTAAAAACGAAATAGATTCATCTCTTACTTATAGACGGTCGTGTGCGCATGGTGTTTGTGGTTCGTGCGCCATGAACATTGATGGAACAAATACACTTTCTTGCATGAAGTCTCATAAAGATATAGGCGGTGATATCCGAATTTATCCACTTCCACATTTGAAAGTGATCAAAGATTTAGTGGCGGACTTAAGTACATTGTATAAACAATACGAATCAATTGAACCTTGGTTAAAAGTAAAAGAAGCTGAATTTCAAAAAAAAGAAGTCAAACAATCAAAAGAAAATAGAGATAAGCTAGATGGCTTGTATGAGTGTATTATGTGTGCGTGTTGTTCAACTTCATGCCCTAGTTATTGGTGGAATGGAGAAAAATATTTAGGTCCTGCTGTTCTACTCCAGGCTTATCGCTGGATTTCAGATAGCCGTGATGAGGAAAAAAAAATGAGATTAAAAATGGTCGCTGATAAATTAAAATTATACAGATGCCATACAATAATGAATTGCACAAGTGCCTGTCCAAAAGGACTGAATCCTGCAAAAGCTATTGGCTCAATTAAAAAAATGCTTGCAACAACCTAGAAGCTTAATTAAATCTTTTCTATATATTTATGAATTTAATTGAACATTTTGTAAATGGCAAAGTATTCAGAGGTTCTTCAAAAAGAACATCGAAGGTATTTAATCCAGCGGCCGGAGAACAAACATCGGAAGTTAATTTAGCTTCAAAAGTTGATGTAGATGCTGTTGTCCAAAAGGCCAAAGAAGCATTTATTGATTGGTCTAATAAACCACCCATACAAAGAGCAAGAGTAATATTCAAATTTAAAGAATTAATAGAAAAAAATTCAGACGAAATAACAAAGCTAATAGTTTCCGAACATGGAAAAGTTTATGAAGATGCAAAAGGTTCTTTGACGAGAGGACTAGAAGTTGTTGAATTTGCTTGCGGTATTCCAAATTTGCTTAAGGGTGAATTTACGGAAAATGTGGGTACAGATATTGATAGTTGGTCAGTCAGACAACCTTTGGGAGTTTGCGCAGGAATAACTCCATTTAATTTTCCGGCCATGGTGCCAATGTGGATGTTTCCTATATCCATTGCGTGTGGTAACACATTTGTCCTAAAGCCTTCAGAAAAAGATCCATCCTGTTCTATTAGATTGGCTCAATTGTTCAAAGAGGCTGGATTACCAGATGGAGTTTTCAATGTTGTTAATGGAGACAAAGAGGCAGTTGACGCTTTATTAACAAACAAAGATGTGGCCGCTATAAGTTTTGTTGGATCCACACCCATTGCAAAATATATATATGAAAATGCTGCAAAAAATGAAAAACGTGTTCAAGCTTTGGGTGGTGCAAAAAATCATTGTGTTGTAATGCCAGATTGTGATCTCGATCAAGCCGTTAATGGTTTGATGGGTGCAGCTTATGGGTCAGCAGGAGAAAGATGTATGGCACAATCAGTTGTAGTTGCAGTTGGAAAAACTGGAGATCAATTGGTTAATAAACTATCAAAAAAAGTAGAAGCACTTAAGATTGGACCTGGCTCAGATAAAAATTCAGAAATGGGACCCCTTGTTGCAAAAGAACATTTAGAAAAAGTCAAAGGATATGTAGAACTTGGAATAAAAGAGGGTGCGAAATTAGTAGTTGACGGAAGAAACATAAAAGTTCACGGTTCTAAAAAAGGTTTTTTTATTGGAGGATGTCTTTTTGATCATGTAAGAAAAAATATGAAAATTTATAAAGAAGAAATATTTGGCCCTGTCCTTTCTGTCGTTAGAGTTAAAGATTTTAAATCAGCCGTAGATTTAGTAAATGAACATGAATTTGGAAATGGAACAAGCATTTATACTCGCGATGGTGACGTTGGTAGGACTTTTGCTAATAAAATAAAAGTTGGAATGGTTGGAATTAATATTCCTATTCCGGTACCTGTGGCATTTCATAGTTTTGGCGGCTGGAAACGTTCTTTGTTCGGAGACCAACATATGTGCGGGCCTGAGGGAGTAAGATTTTATACCAAACTTAAAACTATTACTTCCAAGTGGCCTTCTGGAATAAGATCAAATGCAGATTTTGTAATGCCAACAATGAAATAAAAATGAAAAAAAAAATATCTCTAATTGGTGCTGGTCAGATTGGTGGAACACTAGCCCATTTAATTGGGTTAAAGGAACTGGCAGATGTAGTTTTGTTTGATGTTGCAACGGGAATTGCAAGAGGAAAGGCATTAGATATTGCCCAATCATCCTCCGTAGACGGATTTGATGTTAGATTTAGTGGCACCGATCAATATGAAGATATTAAATCTTCCGATGTGATAATTATAACTGCTGGAGTTCCTAGAAAACCAGGTATGAGTAGAGATGATCTTTTGGGAATAAATTTGAAAATTATAAAACAAGTTGCTGAGGGAATAAAAAATTATGCTCCAAATGCCTTTGTAATTTGTATAACCAATCCTTTAGATGTCATTGTAATGGCACTTCAACAATATTCAAAATTACCAACAAATAAAGTGGTTGGAATGGCAGGCATATTAGACAGTTCTAGGTTTAAATTATTTTTATCCCTAGAATTAAAAGTTTCCGTTAAACAGATTGAAGCATTAGTGATGGGTGGACATGGAGACACTATGGTTCCCCTACCCCGATATACTAAAGTCTCAGGAAAATCTTTAGAAGCATTGATTTCTGAGGAAAAAATTTCAAAAGAAAAATTAAATCAAATTATTCAAAGAACAAGAGATGGTGGTGCAGAAATAATTAAACTTTTGGAAAAAGGCTCAGCTTATTACGCGCCAGCAGCGTCCGGAGTTGAAATGGCAGAATCGTATTTAAAAGATCAAAAAAAACTATTGCCTTGTGCCGCCTATTTAAACGGAGAATATGGTGTTAAAGATTTATATGCTGGGGTTCCGGTAATTATTGGTAGCAAAGGTGTAGAAAAAATTGAAGAACTATCACTAAATAACGAAGAAAAAAAACAATTTGAAAAATCAATTAGTGCCGTGAATGATTTGTGGTTATCAGCTCGTAAAATTGATCCAGAATTAAAATAATCACAAAATTAAAATAAATGAATATTCACGAATATCAGGCAAAAGAGTTATTAAAAAAATTTGGAGTCCCTATTCCCAAGGGCGTGGTTACTTTTTCTGTTGAAGAAACACTAGAAAAGGCGAAATTACTTAAAATCAACAAATATGTTTTAAAAGCTCAAATTCATGCTGGCGGAAGAGGTAAGGCGGGAGGAGTAAAAATTTTGGATAACTTAGATGATTTAAAAAAAGAATCATCGAATCTATTTGGAAAATTTTTAAAAACTCACCAAACCGGACCTAAAGGTAAGGAAATTAAAAGATTATATATCGAAGAAGCTACCGAAATTGATAAAGAATTTTATTTGTCATGCTTGGTAGATAGAGCCAGTTCTAAAATTGCTTTTATTTCAAGCGCAGAAGGAGGCATGGATATAGAGGAAGTTGCTCTAAAAAATCCAAATAATATAATTACTTATAAACTAGATTATAAGGATAAAATTTCAGATGAAGAAGCTGAAAAAGTTATTTCAATTTTTAACTTAAAAAATTCAACAAAGAATCAAACTAAAAAAATAGTTCAGTCAATTTATCAAGCTTTTGTTAAAACTGATGCCAGCTTAATAGAAGTCAATCCATTGGTTATAACAAAAAAGGGAAATATTTTGTGTTTAGATGCAAAAATAAATTTTGATGATAACGGTTTATACAAACATCCAGAAATTTTAAAACTGAGAGATTTAAACGAGGAAGAACCCGCAGAGATTGAAGCAAGTAAATATAATTTGTCATATATAAAATTGAATGGAAAAATTGGTTGCATGGTAAACGGAGCAGGTCTTGCAATGGCAACAATGGATATTATAAAATTAAATGGTGAAGAACCTGCTAATTTTTTAGATGTTGGAGGTGGCGCCTCTAAAGAAAAAGTTGCTGCAGCATTTAAAATAATTTTATCTGACAAAGCTGTTAAAGGAATTTTAATCAATATTTTTGGTGGAATAATGAGATGCGATGTTTTAGCCCGGGGAGTAGTTGATGCAGCTAAAGAGATTAAGGTTTCAGTTCCACTTGTTGTAAGATTGGCTGGTACTAATTTTCAAGAAGGAAAAAAAATTTTGAATAATTCTAGTTTGAAGATTATATCTGCCAATAATTTGGGAGATGCTGCAAAAAAAATTGTTGAGGCAATAAAATAATATGTCAATCTTAGTTGATAATAATACAAAGTTAATTTGCCAAGGCTTTACAGGTGGTCATGGAACTTTTCATTCCAAACAAGCAATAAAATATGGAACACAACTAGTTGGAGGTGTAACACCAAAAAAAGGCGGACAAAAGCATTTGGGTCTACCAGTTTTTAATACAGTCGAAGAAGCAAAAAAATCAACTGGAGCTACAGCAACAATGATTTATGTTCCCGCCAAATTTGCAGCTGATGCAATTATCGAGGCAATTGATAGCGAAATTGAACTTATTGTTTGTATTACCGAAGGAATACCCGTTTTAGATATGCTGAAAGTTAAATTAAATTTAACTAGATCCAATAGCCGCTTAATTGGACCTAATTGCCCAGGAATCATAACTCCTGACGAATGCAAGATTGGGATTATGCCTGGAAATATTCACAAAAGAGGATCCGTAGGTATCGTCTCCAGATCGGGAACTTTGACATATGAAGTGGTTGCCCAAACAACTGAAAATGGCTTAGGTCAATCAACGTGTATTGGAATTGGTGGAGATCCAATTAATGGTACAAATTTTATAGACTGCTTAGATTTATTTTTAAAAGATCCGGAGACAAAATCAATATTGATGATTGGAGAAATTGGTGGAACTGCCGAAGAAGAAGCGGCAGAATTTTTAAAAAATCATATTATAAAAAAACCTGTAGTTGGATTTGTTGCTGGCATTACCGCTCCGTCTGGAAGAAGAATGGGACACGCTGGTGCGATTATTGCAGGAGGGAAAGGTGGAGCTGAAGAAAAAATAAAAATCATGGAATCATGCGGAATAACTATTGCCAAGTCTCCTGCAGAAATTGGCAATACACTATTACATAAACTTCATCGTTGATAATTCATTATTTATGTTAGTATGAGACAAACAAATTATGCCAGTTATTAAGGACAATTCAATTTACGAAAAAACTTCTTTTCTAAGCAAGGGCAATAGTGCCTTTATTGAAAATATGTATTTAAAATATATTAGTAATAATTCCCAATTACCCCAGGGTTGGAAAGAATTTTTTGATGGACTAGGTGAAGAAAAAAACAATATTTTATACGAAATTCAAGGACCTAGTTGGGCACCTAAAAAAAGCAATATTAAAAAAACAATAGATCAAAGAGAAATTTCTATGAAAGAAACTTCTAGTGAGATCATATCTTCGGCTAAAGATTATGAAAAAGAAAAAGAGCAATCTGTAAAAGCTATAGCACTAATAAGAGCTTATAGAATTAGAGGACATCTCATTGCAAATCTCGATCCTCTAGGATTAATGGAGAGAAAATTCCTTGAAGAACTTCATCCATCTGACCATGGTTTTAAAAAAGAAGATTATAATAAAAAGATTTATCTAAGAGAATATATGGATCGTAAGTATGCAACCATCAATGAAATACTTTTATTTCTTAGAAAAACTTATTGTTCAACCATAGGGGCTGAACATATGCATATTTCAGATCCTATCGAAAAAAAATGGTTTAGAGAACGAATGGAAAAAAAAGAAAATCAATTACACTTTACCGATAATGGTAAAAAGGCAATTTTAAATAAATTAGTACAGGCTGAAGGTTTCGAAAAGTTTCTTGCAGTCAAGTTTATCGGTACAAAAAGATTTGGCATTGATGGAGGAGAATCTTTAATTCCTGCTTTAGAGCAAATAATAAAACGTGGCGGTCAACTAGGTGTTAAAGAAGTTAAAATTGGAATGCCGCATAGAGGCAGATTAAATGTATTAGCAAATCTATTACAAAAAACTTATAAAAGAATTTTAAATGAATTTATAGGCGAACATTATTCTTCTGCTAAAGATTCAACAGGTGATGTAAAATATCATTTAGGCGCTTCTTCAAATAGAGATTTTGACGGCAATTTAGTTCATATAAGTTTAACAGAAAATCCTTCTCATTTGGAAGCTGTTAATCCTGTAGTGCTAGGTCAAACTCGTGCCAAACAATTTTTTCATCAAGATAAAAAAAGACAGAAAGTGGTGCCAATATTAATTCATGGAGACGCTGCCTTTGCAGGCCAAGGCGTTGTTGCAGAATGTTTTGCTATGTCTGGGGTAAGGGGGCACAGTACAGGAGGAACAATTCATATCATTGTTAATAATCAGATAGGTTTTACTACCAGCCCAAAATTTGCCAGATCCTCACCTTATCCATCAGATATTGCTAAAATGGTTGAAGCACCAATTTTGCATGTGAATGGTGACGATCCAGAAGCGGTAGTTCATTGTGCGAGAATTGCAGTGGAATTTAGACAAAAATTTAACAGGGATATAGTGGTAGATATGATTTGTTACAGGAGATTCGGACATAATGAAGGTGACGAACCTTCCTTTACTCAACCAATAATGTATCAAAAAATTAAAAAACATCCATCAACACTAAGTGTTTATGCCGAAAAACTCATCAAAGAAGGAACAATTAGTGAAGAAGAATTCATAATTATGAAAACAGATTTCAAAAACCTTCTGAACGAACAATTCAAAACTGCAAGAGAATATAGACCAAAAATAGAATGGTTCGAAGGAGTTTGGTCAAGATATAAGCCCGAAAGAGGAAAGGATAAAAGGGGAATTACCGGAGTATCAATAGATAAAATAAGAAAAATTGGAGAAAAAATCACTTTTATTCCCCAAGATTTTAATGTTCACCCAACAATTAAAAAAATTTATGAAAATAAAAAGAAAATGTTTCAGACAGGAAAAGGTTTTGACTGGGCAACAGCTGAACAATTGGCATTTGCAACACTATTAGAAGAAGGTTATCCAGTAAGACTTTCCGGTCAAGATTCAGGAAGAGGAACTTTTAGTCAAAGACATTCTGTACTTCGGGATCAGAAAAATAACAATCATTATATTCCTTTAAACAATATTTCAAAAAAACAGAAAAAATTTGAAGTAATTGATAGTTTACTCTCAGAGCTTGCAGTATTAGGCTTTGAATATGGTTATGCTCTCTCTGAGCCCACAACACTGGTAGTGTGGGAGGCACAATATGGTGATTTTGCAAATGGAGCCCAGGTTGTAATTGATCAATTTGTTACCTCAGGAGAAAGAAAATGGTCAAGGGCAAACGGCATAGTTATGTTATTGCCCCATGGTTATGAAGGACAAGGTCCTGAACATTCTTCTGCTAGGTTAGAAAGATTTTTGCAACTTTGTGCTCAAGAAAATATTCAAGTTATGAATTGTACAACTCCCGCTAATTATTTTCATGCTTTAAGGAGGCAAATTCACAGAGATTATAGAAAACCCCTGATAATCATGACTCCAAAATCTTTATTAAGACACAATATATGTGTTTCAAATATAGAAGATTTTTCAAAGGAAAATACTATTCATAGAGTTCTTATGGATCATGCTGATGTTGGAGGTTATGGGTTAATTAAGCTTAAAAAAGATACAGAAATTAGAAAAGTAATTATGTGTTCCGGAAAAGTTTATTTTGATCTTATAAAAGCGAGAGAAAAACTGAAAAAAAATGATGTATTTTTCATTAGGATAGAAGAATTATATCCATTTCCAGTAAAAACATTAGCCAAACATTTAAAAAGATTCAAAAAAAATACCAACTTTTATTGGTGTCAAGAAGAACCCCAAAATATGGGCGCCTGGAATGCTGCAAGAAATTATATTGAATGGACATTGGATTACATAGAATCAGAAAATCCAAAAGTTGTCTATATTGGAAGAAAACCAGCAGCTTCACCTGCAAGCGGATATCAAAAAAAACACCTTGCACAACAGGAAGAAATAATAGAAAAGGTTTTTAAGCAGTAAATATATGAGTGAAAATATTGTTGTGCCGGCTCTCGGAGAAAGCATTACTGAGGCGACTATTTCCAAATGGATAAAAAACCAAGGCGATCAAGTAAGGGAAGATGAACCAATCGTTGAGCTTGAAACCGACAAAGTTAATGTCGAAGTACCATCCCCAGCAGAAGGTGTAATATCAAAAACTAATTTTAAAGCAGGAGATACAGTCGAAGTCGGAGCTTTACTTGGAACAATAAGTTCACATGGTGACAAAGTTATCTCAAGTGAGAATGTTGTGTCAATTACCAAAATAAAAGGACAAAAAAAAA
>CEPV01074240.1_pt1 | contig 24423 bp, 22 predicted proteins | sample 530451 | NCBI WGS metagenome assembly CEPV01 (sample SAMEA2620097, study PRJEB7988) | marine metagenome | isolation source: saline water (ENVO:00002010), including
TTAGTTGCTGCAGAGTTTTTAGCTGGAACAACAGGTATCGGATTTGTCGAAAACGTAGCAAGAAAATATATGCAGTATGAGGTGATTTGGATAACAATATTCGTAATGGGAATGTTGGGACTTTTATTTGATGTCACTATTAGAAAAATAATCGACAAAACTATTCCTTGGAGAGGGAAAGGTTAATGAAAAAAATATTATTAACATTATTATTTTTACTTTACCTTCAAACTAAAACAATCTAGATCGATCACTCTTAGAAATAATGGTTAAACCATTTAAAGTAGATATCTCAGATCAAATTATTAAAGACATCTATAACAAGGTAAAAAAATATCCTTGGCATGAAATGCCTGATGATGGTGGTTGGGAATACGGAACTAATATTGATTATATGAAAGAAATTTCCAAGTATTGGGTTAATGAATTTGACTGGCGAAAATACGAAGCAGAGATAAACAAATATTCCAATTTTACTACTGAAGTTGATGATATTGATATTCATTTTATTCATGAAAAAGGAAGTGGATCTAAGTCTATACCTTTGCTCATTTGTCATGGGTGGCCGGGAACTATAGTTGAATTTCTTCATATAATCGAAAAACTTGCTCACCCTGAACGTTTTGGTGGCAAAGAAGAAGATGCGTTTGATGTAATAGCACCTTCCTTGCCAGGATTTGGATTCTCAGGCTGTCCACAACGCCCTATTGGTCCAAGAAAGATGGCGGATATCTTTAATAATTTAATGACTAATAAACTTAGTTATAAAAATTATTTGGCACAAGGCGGTGATTGGGGTGGAGCTATTACTACTTGGTTGGCTTATGATTACTCAAAAACATGTAATGCAATTCATTTAAATATTTTTACTATGCGTCATCCTGATGGTCCGAAAACTAAAGAAGAAAAAGATTGGGAAACTAAATTTGAAAAAGACCAATTGATGCAAGATGGCTATAGAACACAACAAGCAACAAAACCACAAACTTTGAGTTATGGAATGATGGATAGTCCAGTTGGAATTGCTGCTTGGATAATAGAAAAATTTTATTTTTGGTCTGATCTTAAAAATAAAGATATCGAAAGCGTTTATTCAAAGGATATTTTATTAGCAAATATTATGGTTTATATAATAACGAAAACTTTTAATTCTGCCTCATGGATTTATTATGGAAGACGTGAAGAAGGTGGTCGTTTTCTCCCAAAAGATTTTCATCGCATTGAGACACCTACTGCAGCTGCACTATTTCCGGCTGAAATGTTAGCATGGCCACCACGATCATATGCTGAACGAATGTACAATATTAAGCGTTGGACTAAGATGCCAAAAGGTGGTCACTTTGCTGCATTAGAACAACCGGAACTGTTAATTGATGATATTAGAGCATTCGCTCGAACACTGCGTTAAACTGATAAGTTTATGATAGAAAATCCTTAACGGTTTTATTGAATTGATCAGGTTGTTCTAAATGAACGTTGTGGGCACAGTTTTTGAATATTATTAATTTACAATTTTCAATGTTATATTCTAATGTTTGGATTTGTTCTAAATTGTAGGATTTGTCCTGATTACCCCATATAATTAATGTTTCATTTTTAATATCTTTTAAAGTATCAACACCTTTCCAATTTTTAAATGCAACTAGCGAATTATCAGCTGTTTCCATAGAAGTTTGTTTTCCTGCATCAATACAAAGATCAAAATATTTAGCATCTTCACCTTTTATAAACCAAGTCTTTGCAATGTTTTTTGCTGTTATTTCTAAACCTTTTTTCTTAAGATTTTCTCTAGATTGATCTACTGTCTCAAATCGTCCGGGCATTTCCCCTCTAGGGCCAGTGTTATAACAAACTAGCTTTGAAATTTTATCTCCACCTTTTTTTGCCATTTCTTGAACAATCATGCCACCCATTGAATGACCTAGTAAATAAAATTTATCTATTTTTTTCTCTTCAAGGCAGTCTAATAATAAATTAGCTATTGATTGAATGCTATTGTGTGATTTTACTTTATTACTTTTGCCATAGCCTGGAAGATCTGGTGTTATTACTCTAAAATAATCTTTAAAAAAATCAATTTGAGGTCTCCACATTTCAGATGAACCCAAAAATCCATGAACTAATACCAGTGGAATTCCTTTGCCTTCCTCACCAATATATATGTCTTGCATATATTACTTAATAACATAAATAAATATGCATGTTAGAAAAATTTAAAAGAATTAAACTAGGACATTTTCCAACACCTATAGAACCTCTAAAAAATATTTCACAATTTTTAGGCGGTCCAAATATTTTTATAAAAAGAGATGATTGTACAAGCTTATCAACTGGTGGAAATAAAACTAGAAAGTTAGAATTTTTAATACCTGATGCCATGATAAATAAAGCAGAATTAGTTGTAACTATTGGTGCTGTTCAATCTAATCATGCAAGACAAACTGCTGCTGCCTGCACTTTAATGGGTTTAAAATGCCTTATTATTTTAGAACAAAGACTTAAAGATCCACCTGATGCTTATATGAATTCAGGAAATATTTTTTTAGATAAGTTATTTGGAGCAGATATAAAGCTATGTCCTAGAAGCGAAAATATTCTGGAATATTCCTCTAAAGTAATAGAAGATTTAAAATCCAAAGGAACCAATGTTTATTTTATACCGGGAGGTGGATCAAATTCAATTGGTGCTCTTGGATATGTGGAATGTTTGAATGAAATAATAAGAGAAAATAATAAATATAATTTTTCACAGATTGTTCATGCAACAGGAAGTTCTGGAACACAAGCGGGATTATTAGCTGGTAGAAAATATTTTAACTGCAATATTCCTGTGACCGGTATCAGTGTGAGATATGACAAAACAACCCAAGAAGAGAAAGTTTATACTCTAGCAAAAGAAACTTGCGAAATGCTTCAGTGCAATATTTTAGATAAATCAGAAGTTGTTGCATATGATGAATATATAGGTTCAGGATACGGTGAACCTACAGAAGGTATGATAGAAGCCACAAAGCTATTAGCAAAAAAAGAGGCAATATTATTAGACCCGGTTTATTCAGGTAAAGGGTTTGCAGGTTTAATTGGATTAATCAAAAACAAAAAATTCACAAAAAATGATAATGTACTTTTTATACACACAGGTGGTGCTGTTTCCCTTTTTGCTTACCAATGGGCATTTTAGTTTAACATAATGTTCGACTGAATATTTAAATAACTATCAATTGTTATTACATACCTAAATTCTTTAAGAATGAGAGATAGTTTAGATTAGAATAAAAAGAACAATCAAATAAACCATTTATAATATAAAATGATCTTATCCGAAATTAATATTTGTAAAATTAACCATATAAAAAATATATTAAAAGAGATAAATAAATTGAATGCTGTCAAATAAAAAAATTATCTGTCCAAATAACCTGATTAGTCGAGCAAAAAAAATTGGTTTGGTCAATGCCGTAATTGTAAATGCTGGAGAAATTCTTCCAATGGAGTCTGCCCACAAAGCAGTGCAAAACAATTTGATTAATCCAATATTTGTTGGAAATGAAGCTGAAATTAAAAAACATGCTCAAAAACTCAACTGGGATATATCAAAATATGAAATTATTGATGAAAAAAACGAAAATAGTACAGCTTCTGTGGCCGCAAAATTAGCTGGTGAAGGAAAAGCTAAAATTTTAGTAAAAGGTCATATCCACACTGAAGTATTAATAAAAGCTATATTGAAAAGAAGTTTAAATTTGATTGGAAAAAAAAGACTGAGTCATGTTTGGCATATGACTCTTGATGCTGATGATAAGCCTTTTATCATTACCGATGGTGTTTTAAACGTATTGCCAAAGTTAGAGGTTAAGATGCATATCCTTAGAAATGCTGTAAATTTTGCAAATAAAATAGGAATTGCTAGACCCAAGGTTTCTGTTTTATCGGCTACCGAAGAAACATTGAAAAGCGTACCAAGCTCTATGGAGGCCCAAACAATTACAAAAAGAGCTAAGGAGGAAAATATTAACGCTGATATTTTTGGTCCGTTGGCGTTCGATAATTCGGTTTCAAAAAAAGCTGCAGCAATAAAAAAAATTAAAAATGAAGTAGCAGGTAGTGCTAACATCCTATTAGTTCCTAACGTTGAGACGGGAAATGCTCTTGTCAAAATGATGATATACTTTATGGGAGCTTGTGCTGCTGGAGTTGTTATTGGTGGTAAAACTCCAGTCGTTATCACAAGTAGAGCTGACGAATCAGAAGCTAGATTGGCGTCAATTGCAGCAGCAATTGTTGCACTTGATTGAAATTGGTTTTCTAAAAATTTTTTATTGAAAAAAAACTACCCTGTCTTAAATGACTGTTATATAATGTACATATTATGATTTGGTATATTGTTATTGCCCTTTGGGTTGTGGGTATGGCGACAGATTAATTTTTTATCAAATGAGCTTTGATATTCTGTACTTTATTCGTTAGTTTTAAATTTTGAATTTTGAACTATCCATACAGCAATAATTGGTATTAACAACGTTAAAAGAGTTACAGAGATTAATAGAATACCAAGTTCAGAATAGTCGGCGGAACCTACAATTGCATTAGTAACTTTATCTTTCACTTCACGAGTAATTGTAAATATTTCATTTAAATATTTTGTTCCCAAAGCATTGGCAGACAAAGCAAGATTGGTAAAAGAAGCAAAGATAGCAAAAAAAGTAGCTTTCAAATGGCTCGGAGCATTTTTAGCAATCCAGGCTAATAATGGAATCATTGAAACTTGACCTAAAGGAGACTCCAAAGCCGTATTAATAATTGCAATAAACCTTGCATCCACTACCCCATTAGTTAATGAAGCTGTCCAATTATGAAAACCGTAATACATTCCAACACTAGGTAAAAATAAAATTGATCCAACGACAGATAAAATCACTATTATTTTTGCAATAGAATTATTTGCCATAAAAGGTCTAAAAATTACAATACCAACCAGCGTTAAAACTGAAGCTAAAAGGGAAAGTACTGACCAAAACTGTTCATCAAATCCTAGTTCATCAATTTCGAACCAACCCAGTCCCAGTCCTGGTCCGGGCATCGCCCTAAAAACAAATATTATAATTGCCGTTCCTACTACAATAAAACGAGATTGTTCGGGTAACTCTTTAATTAATTTGCTCATTAAAAATAAAATTATCAACATTGAACCTAAAAAAACTATTTCTTGCGCAAATGGAACTTTTAGAGTCCCTACCCCTAAAGTAAAGATAACAAAAACCAAACTTCCGCCTAATATTAACCAATTGGGCTTTGTAGTTTGATGCTCTTCCTCTTTTAATTTTCTTAATTGAATATCGTCTATACCGGATTGTTTTAATTTTTTGAGGCGTTGGTTTTTTAAATATTGAGCGAAAAAAACCCCTGAAACAGAAACTATTGGAATAATTAACGCATAAATATAAATTCTTCCATAAAGTGCGATCTTTGCTTCTTGTTCAAGTTCACTAACATCGGTAAACAAAATCACATTTGCAAGTGCAACAAGAACTACCCCTCCAATAATTGCGAACCGACCCAGTGTTTGCATTGTAGTATGCATTATTTTAATTTGTGCTGGAGGATATTGATTACCCTGATCATCTGTGGATGGAACTGCCTCAACAGTCATTGCATCAGCTACTACATCCTGAACAACATATCCAATTGGAGATAACAAAACACTTATAACAAACCACGTTTCAACTTTTAAATATGAACTCATCTCTTCGGTATGAACGATCAATCCATACATAATAAATAAACTGAGTGCGATAAGACCTGCCCCCAAAAAAACCATATAATTTTTTCTAGTCCAAATTAAATCGACCATGTGACCCAAAGGCATTTTTAATGCCCAGGGAATTCCTGCCCAAAAGCCAAGGCCTGCTAAAAACGCTGCAGAAAGATTTAGATAATCTTTAACAAAAAAGGTTCCAACTATTCCGGTTAATCCTGATATTCCGGCAGCAACATAAACCATTAAAGGAGGTAGGTAAGACCATCTAAACTGGCGACCTAAATCTAAGAGAGTGCTATCAATAAATTTATTAATCTTTTGCAAAATCATACATTGAATAATGAAATTATATTAAATTTATATTGAATTAATTGTCTTTTAAAGACAATGTAAATCATGTCTCTAGATATATTTATAGCAGTAATTTTAGCAGCTTTCCTACATGCTACTTGGAATGCGATGGTAAAAAATGAAGAAAATAAATATCTAGCAGTAACGGCGATAGTTTTGGGACATGTGCCAGCATCAGTATTCATTATCTTACTAACTCCTTTTCCTTCGGTTGAAAGCATTCCTTTTATTATTCTAAGCGCTCTAATGCGCAATGGTTACAATTGGTATCTTTTATCCGCATATAAATTTGGAAATTTAACAAAAGTCTATCCAATAGCACGAGGAACTGCGCCAATTTTAGTTACAATCGTATCTTTAATTTTTCTTGGAGTAGCTCTAAGCAATTTTGAAGTATTAGGTATTTTTATTATCTCATTAGGAATTTTAAGTTTAAGCTTCCAGGGAGCTAAAAGTTTAAAAAATCGATCTGCCGTAATATATGCTTTGGTTACTGGTTTTTTTATTATGGGCTATTCAATAACTGATGGTTATGGTGCAAGAGTAAGTAATTCTTTTTTAAATTATATGGGTTGGGTATTTATTTTAAATGCCTTTTCTTTTCCTTTAATATTGAAAATTAACGATAAGTCAGAAGTAATTACTAAAATTTTTAAAGAAGGAAAAAAAATTTTTTTTATTGGCGGAACGCTTTCCTATATAGTTTATGGAATTGTAGTTTGGGGGTTCACTCAAGTTCCAATCGCATTAATTACAGCTCTTAGAGAAACTAGTATTATTTTTGCTTTACTAATTGGAATTCTATTTTTAAAAGAAAAATTTACTTTTTTAAAATTAATTGCAACCTTTGTTATTTTTTTTGGTGTAGCTTTATTAAAATTTTATTAATATAATTAATTTATTCTTTAATGAAATTTTTGAGTTATAATATCCAGTACGGAAAAGGCCAAGACGGTAAATATAATCTTTATCGAATAGCGCAAGTAATCAAAGAAGCCGACGTTGCTTGTATTCAAGAGGTTGAAAAATTTTGGCAACGCTCTGGTTTTGTAGACCAAACACAAATATTGTCTGAACTGTTGCCAAATTATTATTCAGTTTTTGGACCTGCCCTTGATATGGATGCCAGTCTAAAAAATGAATATGGTCAAATAGCAAACCGTCGTAGGCAATTTGGTAACATGATATTCTCAAAATTTCCTATAATTTCCTCAAGAAATTTTCCGTTACCAAAAACTGAGTATTGTAGCTTAGAAACATGGATCTCAGATCATTCAATCCAACGTGCTTTGCTGGAAGTGGTAATTGATATTCCTATAATAAACACAACTAGAGTCTATTCAACGCATTTAAGCCATAGAAGTCTTGAAACCCGTTTACCCCAGATTAAATTTCTTCAAAAGATAATTAATCAAGCACCTTATGAACAAGGCGCGTGGTCGGGAGATCATTCAGAGCCAATAAAGGGCTGGACCGAGGGTGAAAAACCTCCAATGCCTGAACAATTTGTTTTGATGGGCGATATGAATTTTGCTTTTGGTAGCAAAGAATATAAAATAATAATTGATTCTAAGAAATTTCATGATGCTTGGACTTCAAGTGAAATAGATAGAGGCACCAACGTTGATGGTGACAGTATAGATCATTGTTTTGTGTCAAAAACTCTTTTACCTAAAATTAAAAGAACCTATATAGATAGAAATATAACAGCATCCGACCATTGGCCATTATGGATGGAAATGGATACTAAAGATAAAAATTAATAATCTAGTTTATCTTTCAACATCCACAATCTCTTGCATACTTCTACATTCACAATAAATGCTAAAACCACCAGTGTAATATATGGAATATTAAACAACGCACCTATCAATATGATAAATATTATTAAATCTCTTCCGATTCGGAAACTGTCATGAGCAGAAACTTTAGAATCATATACATAAGCAGTGTAGCTTAAAATTATTTTTCCACCAACCGCAATAAATCCAATAAAAAACACAGTTAATGTTTTATGAATAAAATATGTGTGAAATGTTAAACCCATTAATATAAATAAGTCACCATAGCGGTCTAAAACTTGATCGAACCATCCACCGAACTTGCTTTCTAAAAATTTCAGTCTTGCAATCTCACCATCGCAACCATCTAATATGGAGGATAATTGCGCCAATAAAGCACCCAACAGCAGAAAAAAATAGCCTTCTATTGAAATTATTAAACCTGAAAAAACAGAAATAAAAAATACTGCAATGGAAATTTGATTAGGTGTTAATGCATAATCTGTTATTTTAGATGTTATCCATTGAGATATTGGTCGATTTATATACTTAGATATTGAACCAACATTAGTTTTAGAACTTAAATTATTTTTTAATAAATAATTTTTTGCATTCAATAAATCCTTATTTGTATCAATATCAAACCAGCCATCTTCTGAAACCTCAATAAAGTATAATTTTTTTTGTTGAACTAGTTCTTGAATGACCTCAGTTAAAGAAAGTTTTTCTCTAACTGATAATTTATTAACATTATTAAAATCATCGGAATTTAATATGAAAAAACCTGTGTCAAAACCATTACTGTCTTTTATAGATTTTCCAATGTCACTTATTTTGTCCTCGACAACTTTGACTTTAGTGGCATCATTAAAGTCGTCTAGGGAGGATAAAGTTCTAGAGATAATTAAGCAGGATTTATTATTAATTTCATATTTTAAGATAGTTTTATAAAATTCATCGTTGAACAGGTGATCTGCCATTAATAGATAAAATTGTTCATGCTTAATTTTATCCAAAATAGCTAAAAAACTTGCACCATTACCTTTCTCCCAATCTTTTGCAAATACAGTCTCTATATTTATAGAAAGTTTATTTTTTAATTTAACCAAATGATCGTTTATTTCCTCATGATTGAAACCGGTAACAATATATATTTTTTTTATATTTAAATTACTAATTAAATTTCTAATCGATCTTTCAATTAAGCTTACGTCAAAAATTTTAATTAACGGTTTTGCGACAAACTCAGCCATGTTTGATATTCTTTCACCTTTTCCAGCAGCTAAAATAACAACGGTGTCTATATTTTTATTTTTCATTTTTTCTTTTCAAATTTGACATATTGAATTAGCTCTTTTTTTAATCATTTTAAAAGAACTATTTAAACCTCCAGTTTTTTCCGTTTTCATACCTGAGCCTGCACTAGCTAGCAATCCTGAATGGTAGATGGAATATTTTTTTAATCTAGCATAACAGTAAATTGCAGTATAAGTATCTCCACAGCCTGTTGAATCTATAACTTTGATTGGTATGAATGATGGAATGCTGATTTTCCCTTCCGATTTAGAATAAATTGTAGAACCAAAAAAGCCTTTGGTTACTATTACTTCAGATAAACCTAAATCAAAGAGGTAATTAATTATTCTATATTTATCATCAACATTTTTAATTAAGTGCAATTCTTTGGCATCACATTTTAAAATATTAAAATTTTTCAAAAATTTTTCTACTTTAGTATTTCTTTTTTCAACAATCTTTTTTTCTCTAATATTTCTATTCAATCCTTGAATATCTAGGACTTTTAATCCATTTAGTTTTTTAACTGCTTTATAGAGTGTTATGTCTATGTCGTTAAAAATTAGGGGGCCAAAATGATAAATTTTTGCTTTCGCCAGTTTGCCCCTCACAGGTCTGTTGTTAAAAATTGCTTCTTGAGATCGAAAATTTAATTTATTTTTTCTATAGTAATTCCTAAATTCTGTTGTGGTGGCATTTTCATTGTTAAAAATTGATATTTTTCCATTTTTAAAACCTGGGGTTAGACTGAAATCATCATCATTATTAAAACTTGTAAGAACAGCTGTTTTTAAACCAAGCACATGATAAGCATGAGTAGAATAGAATGCTGTCCCTCCAGGTAATTTTATAAACCTTTTTCCTTTAGCTGGAAGAAAGTTATAATCTTTAACTATTTGGCCTACAACACATACATCAAATAAATTCATATTCTAATAATCTTAATCTCTATAAGAAAATATTTTTTTTCAGCATCATTAAAAACATATAGATAAAATTTTTCATCAACAATAGCAATGTTCATGCCTCAAGGTAAGAAAGATTTTATAGTGATTTGATTAAAATTGACAGATACTTTTGACTTATAAAAAATTATTTTTCAAGAAAAATTAATTTATTTTATTTTTATTTACTTTAATATTTTCTCCCATAATAAACTCATTTGTTAACTCGCGTGCTATATGATCACGATACTGCGCTGGGGGAGTTTTCATGTAGTATGATGAAACGCTGTTAAGAGGACCTGCTAATCCGCGTTCTCTAGCAAGCGCCACACACCGAATGGCATCAATAACTACACCTGCACTGTTTGGTGAATCTTGCACAGATAATCTCATTTCAAGATCTATAGGTGCACCACCAAAACCTTTGCCTTCTATTCTTATGAAAGCAACCTTATTATCTTTTTGCCAAGGAACATAATCCGAGGGGCCAATATGAATTTTATTAGTATCTAAAGGAACATCTAATTGTGATTGGACAGATTCCGTTTTTGAAATTTTTTTGTATTTTAATCTTGACCTTTCAAGCATATTTAAAAAGTCAGTATTCCCACCAGTATTTAACTGATATGTTCTCGATATTTTACAACCTCTATCGTTAAATAAGCGGGCTAAAACTCTATGAACAATGGTTGCTCCAACCTGACTTTTTATATCGTCACCAATTATTGGTACGCCAGCTTGTGTAAAATTATTCGCCCATTTTTTATCTGAAGCAATAAAAACTGGAACGCAGTTAACCATAGCTACTTTAGCCTGTAAGCAGGCATTAGCATAGAATTCAACCGCTTTTTGAGAACCTACGGGTAGATAACAAACCAAAACTTCTGCACCACTACTTTTTAATTCTTCAACAACGTTCACCGAGTCTTCCTGCGCAACTCTAAATGATTGAGAATTAGGATATTCTGACATATGATCTGCTACTCCATCTAATAATTGACCCATTTTTACCCTAACCCCGTTGACTGGAATGAATTTTTGAAAAACTGTTGTACAATTAGGTTCTGCAAAAATTGCTTTCTCAATTGGCAATCCTATTTTTCTCTTATCAACATCAAAAGCAGCTACAATTGCTATGTCTTGTGGTCTCCATCCATTAATATTCGGCTGCATAATGCCATCGAAATGTTCATTATGATGATGTTTATAATATTCGATTCCCTGAATTAATGAACTTGCACAATTACCTACGCCTACAACTGCTAATTTAACTTTTTTCATCTTTTATTAATCTCAATTTTTTTCAAATTCTTCATTTTCTCTTATTCCCAAATCAGAAATATTTGCTTTTTACACTATAGGTAAAGACAATTATTCTATAAGAAACTATTCTATAAGAAGAAAATTATATTATAAGAAAAAGAAGCATATGTAAAGATTCTTATTTTTATACAACCTACCAAGTTTTAAATCTTTCAAAAATAATTACAGTAGTAATTTTTTAATTTCTTCTTCAGGAAAAAATTCAGGTTTTTTGCAAGTTGTTTGTATTTCTTTTGGTGTTTTGGAAATTGCTGTCCGCATGGTAGTTTCAATTATATCGAGCACATGTAAAGCTAATTCACCATTGCATCTATGTTTTTTTTTATTTTCAACACAATAAATCATTTCTGATAAACCTACACCTCTATAATTTGCATTAGTCGGCGATTCATTTAATCTTCCACTGTGATTTTTTATATTAATTCTACCTAAGTGCATATTTTCTGTTTGGTGTTCACCCCACTTCCCTCCTGTACTAACCGATATAAAGACTGACCCTCCAAACATATTGGGATCTGGAACAATAATTGAACCTTTGGTTCCATAAAGTTCTATATGATTTCTTTGATGATTAATCACATCAAAAGATAAAGTTATCTGTATAAGAGCGCCATTTTGAAATTGGATAGTTGCCATATAGGTAGTTGGTGATTCAACTTTAATTTTTTTACCTTTTTTAGGTCCAATTCCAATTACCCTGTCCTCAGAGCCAGTTAATTCACGGCCCTGAACTTCCTTTGCAGGTCCAAGAAGATTCACAAGAACAGTTAAATAATAAGGTCCCATATCCATTACAGGTCCTCCACCATCTTTTTGAAACCATGGTTCTGGATCCGGATGATAAGATTGAACACCTGGAAAGGCAAAAATAGCATTACCCAGCTTTATATCTCCAACTAATCCAGAATCTATTAATTGTCTCGATTTTTGACTTCCTGCTCCCAAAAAAGTATCAGGGCCATTGCCCAGGTATAAATTTTTTTCTTTTGCAAGATTTACTAATTCTTGTCCATTTTCAAATTTTGTGGATAGAGGTTTTTCGCAGTAAGAATGTTTACCTGCAAGTAAAGTTTTTTTTGTTACTTCATAGTGTGCCTGAGGAGTAGTAAGATTTAAAACAACCTCAATTTGATTATCTGCCAATAAATCATCAACAGAAACAGATTCAATATTGTAAAGACTTGCACAGTTCTTGGAAGCACTTTCCTTAATATCAGCACATTTTATAACTTTAAAATTTTTAAAGTATTCATGAGCTCTAAAATAGGTTTCGGATATGTGTCCACAACCTATAAGACCAACTTTATAGATTTTATTCATTGGTTTTTTATACACCTTGTCTTTGCTTTGACTTACCAGCAAGATGTTCTTTTAAAGCTTTTTTATTCTCTTCCGTTGTTGGAATTTCTAGAGTTGGACTTTCCCAGTACGCTGACCCCTCCAGCCATTGATAAGCATCAGTTTTCATTGAAATAACATAAGTTTTTTTAGATTTTTTTGCTCTTTCAAATGCCTTTTCTAGATCTGCTATTGAGCTTACCTCTTCGCCGGTTGCTCCTAGACTTTCTGCATGTTTTGCAAAATTAATATCTGTTAAATTTGAAACATTAGAACTGCTAAATTGACAATTAAATTCTTTTCCACCTTTAAACAATTGAAGTCTATTAATCACGGCATGTCCACCATTATCACAAACAATAATTATTAATTTATGGTTAGTTATAACAGATGTGTAAATGTCAGAATTTTGCAAAAGATAAGATCCGTCTCCTACAAAAGAAATTATTTCTTTATCTGGGTTTGCCATTTTAATCCCTAATGCTCCAGAAATTTCATAACCCATACAACTAAATCCCCACTCGGTTTCATGTGTATTAAGCTCTTTTGGTCTCCAAACTTGAACGACTTCTCCAACAAATCCACCTGCTGCTGTTACTGCAATGTCGTGTGGATCTGCTTTTCTATATATTGCGCCTACTGCATGTGCATAACTTGGTAATTTTTGGTTCGTTGGACCACTTTCTTTATCAACATATTCATTCCACGCTTTTAATTCATTTCGAGATTTTTGATACCAATTGTCAGAAGCTTTCCAATCTCCTAGTACCGTTGATAATTCCATCAATGAAACTTTTGCATCACCAATAACTGATTGAGCCATATGCTTACTTGCATCAAATCTTGCAACATTGATTGAAACTAATTTGAAATCTGGATTTTCAAAATTGGCCCAAGAGCCTGTTGTAAAGTCTCCTAATTTAGTACCAACAGCAATTGCCATATCGGTTTGTTTAGCTAAGTTGTTTGCGGCCTTTCCGCCTAATCCTCCTATAGGACCCACAAAGTAAGAATGATCCTTTTTCATTGTTGAATAGCCCATCACTGTTTGGGTTACAGGAATATTGTGTTTGGTAGCAAAATTACCAACTTCATCCATGGCATCTGAATAAAATACTCCTCCACCTGAAATAATAATTGGACATTTTGATTTTTTAATTTTTTCAGCTGCTTGTTTTATTTGAAAATCATCTGCCCTTGGCCTTCTAATGCTATGAATTTTCTCTTTAAAAAATTCCTCTGGATAGTCAAAAACTTCTCCTTGTATATCCTGGCTTAGTGATAAGCATACTGGTCCGCAATCTGCAGGATCCAACATAATTTGAATGGCTTGTGGTAGACTTTGAAGAATTTGCTCTGGTCTTGTTATTCTATCAAAATATCTTGTGACGGGCTTAAAAGCATCGTTTTGTGTAATTCCTGGATTATTAAAATGTTCGACTTGTTGCAAAACCGGATCAGGCATTCTACTTGCATAGGTGTCTCCAGGTAATAAGAGTAATGGCAGTCTATTGCTCATTGCAACGGCTGCTGCTGTAACCATATTAGTTGAACCTGGACCCACTGAACTAGTTGCTACAAAAATTTGTTTTCTTCTTTTTGCTCTAGCATATGCAATACCAGTTAAAGCCATGTTCTGTTCATGATGGCCTCTCCATGTTGGAAGTTCTTTTTGATTTTCTTGTAAAGCTTGACCTAAGCAGGCAACATTTCCATGTCCAAAAATACCAAATACACCGGCAAACAATTGATCCTTTTTACCATCTATTAATATCTTTTGTGATATTAAATGTTTAACAATGGCATGTGCGCATGTAAGCTTTATTTTCTTCATTTTTTATTATAATCTGCCAACGTTAAAAAGACATATTCTTTATATCAACATTAAATATTAAAAATGTATAGTAAATTTGGTCAATTCATCGATGGAAAGTGGCGACCTTCAGAAAAAAACGAAACATACGAGGTCATCAACCCTGCTACTGAGGAAGTAATTGGCAAAGCTTCTAAAGCAACACCAGCTGATGTTGAGAAAGCATTAAAATCAGCTGAAAAAGGCTTTGAAGTTTGGAAAAAAACTCAACCTTGGCAAAGAGCTTCTATAATAAGAAAAATTGCCGATTTAATGAGAAAAAAAAATGATGTCCTTGCTAAATGGCTTACTTTAGAAGTTGGCAAGCCTTTAGCTGAAGGAACTGGCGAAGTGAATGGTGCTGCAGATATTTTTGAATGGAATTCAGAAGAAACAAAAAGAATTTATGGTCAAACAGTTGAAAGTAGATTTGAAAATACCAGGGTACATGTTTATTACCAACCAATTGGTGTGGTAGCCGCATTAGTTCCTTGGAACTTTCCAATTATTTTAGCATCAAGGAAAATTTCTACTGCCCTAGCTGCTGGTTGTTCTGTAATTTGTAAACCAGATGTAATCACGCCTGGCTGTGTTATGGAAATGATGAATATAATTAATGAAGCTGGTGTCCCTCCGGGTGTTGTAAATTTACTTTCAGGAGATCCTGCTAAAATTTCTTCTCAACTTATTTCTTCAAATATAATTAAAAAAGTTTCGATTACAGGTTCTACAAGAGTTGGTAAATTGATTTTAAAACAAGCTGCCGACAAAGTTCAAAGAGTGACTATGGAATTAAGTGGTCATTCCCCTTTTATTGCATTTGATGATATAGATATTCAAAAAGTGGCTGATATGGCCATTACAGCCAAATTTAGAAACAGTGGACAAGTTTGTATATCACCAAGTAGATTTTATATTCATGAAAGTAAAAAAGATGAATTTGCAAAATCTTTTGTAGAAAAAACGAAAAAACTTAAAATAGGAAATGGCTTAAATGAAGGAGTTCAACTAGGACCAATAACTACAAAAAAAAGATTAGAAGAAATTGAAAAATTGGTTGAAACCACAAAAAAAGAAGGAGCAAAAGTTCTTTGTGGAGGTCAAAAACCTCCTGGATTTAATAAAGGATACTTTTACGAACCCACAGTTTTTGACAATGTGAAAGACGATTTTACCATTATGAAAGTTGAACCGTTTGGACCTTTGGTTCCAATTACTACATTCAAACATTTTGATGAAGTTATTGAAAGAGCAAATAGTCATGAACTCGGACTTGCAAGTTACATATTCACAAATTCAATGGAAAAAGCTCATAGAGCCTCCGAGTTAATGGAAACAGGAGTTGTAGCAGTTAATACTCCAGTTGTAGCTGTTGCTGAAGCTCCTTTTGGAGGAATTAAACAAACTGGCTATGGAAGAGAGGGCGGATCTATGGGAATTAAAGATTACCTTAATATTAAATATACTCATTTAGGATTTCCTGTTTAATTTGATGCGAGAAAACAATTTAAAAAAAATTTTCAAAGAAGGTAAAGTTGTTGTTAATGGATGGCTTCAGATTCCTAGTTCCTTTTCTGCGGAAGTAATGGCTAACCAAGGTTGGGATTCATTAACTATAGACATGCAACATGGTGCAATAGATTATCCTAATGCTTTACAAATACTTCAGTCAATTTCTACAACAGATGTTGTTCCAATGACCAGAGTCAACTGGAATGAACCGGGACAAATCATGAAAATTTTAGATGCGGGAAGTTATGGTGTGATATGCCCTATGGTAAGTAATCGTGAACAAGCAGAAAAATTTGTTCAAGCATGCATGTATCCTCCGAAGGGTTATAGAAGTTTTGGACCTTTAAGAGGCTTAATATATGGAGGTCCGGATTATGGAAAACACGCTAACAACGAAATTTTAAAGCTGGCAATGATTGAAACAAAAGAAGCTTTAGATAATCTCGATAATATTATGTCCACACCAGGTATTGATGGAATTTATATTGGTCCAGCTGATTTGAGCCTTGCGGTCGGAGAAGAACCAGGTTTTGATAAAAAGGAAAACGACCCAATGTTCCCTGTTATAATGAAAATACTGGAACATGCAAAAAAGAACAATATTGTGGCTGGAATTCATAACATGACGCCTGAATATGCTCAAAAGATGATTGATAAAGGCTTTCAATTTATAACCATGAGTTCTGACCAAAGATTTATAACAGCTGGTGCAAAATCTGCTCTTGAAAAACTTAAAAAAGTTAAAAGCAAAGAAGAATCCAAAGCATATTAATTTCAAAAAAAATTAATGAAAAAAATTCTAATAATAGAGAATATTCATGAGTCAGGAATAGAACTTCTTAAAGACAAAAAAGACTACACATTTGAAATTATTGATAATCCAGATCCTATTTTTGTAAAGAAAAAAATAGATGACTGTGATGCTGTTGTGTTAAGAACTTTTAAACTTAATGCTGAACTAATTAATTCAGCAAAAAAATTACAAATCATTTCAAGACATGGAGTTGGATATGATAATGTTAATTTAGATACCATAAAGAAAAGAAATATTACGCTTGCAATTACTGCAACAGCAAATGCCGTTGCTGTAACTGAACACGTATTTTTTATGATGTTAAATATCTCAAAGAGTCATGATATGTACGACAAGTGTGTAAAATCAGGAGAATTTTCTAAAAGAAAACAATTACCTAAAACAATAGAATTGTGTAATAAAAAAATTCTTATTGTAGGTTTCGGACGTATTGGTCAAAGTTTAATAAAGAGATGTATTGGCTTTGAAATGGAAATTTTTGTTTATGATCCTTTTATCGATGAAGGCAAAATTAATTCCTTGGGTGGCAAAAAAGTAAGTAATATTAATTCAATTATAAAAGATATGGATTATGTTTCTGTTCACGTGCCTCTAAATGACAAAACCAGAAATTTGATAAATTTAAATAATATGAAAACAATGAAAAAAACTGCAATACTAATTAATGCTGCCAGAGGTGGTGTTATTAATGAGTCAGACTTAGAAGAAGCGTTAAACAAAAACTATATATTTGGCGCTGGTTTAGATGTATTTGAAAAAGAACCTCCTGATATTAATAATCCATTATTAAAGAATAAAAAAGTATTTTTAAGCCCACATGTAGCTTCTTTTACAGAGGAATGTATGCAACGTATGAGTAAAGAAACTATTCAAAATATTATTGATTTTTTTGAAAAAAAATTAGACAAATCAATGATCGTAAAATTATGAACGGGATTTTAGCAAGATTTAAAAACTTTGGAATGCTCGAGTTGTTGGTGATATTGTCTGCACTGTATGTTGCGTTTATGTTGGGGTGGACAGTTATAAATAGATCGGGAAGTGAAGAAAAAGCACAAATTGTTCGTGAAAATCACAAAAAAATTGTTGAACTTATTAACTCAGAAATCAACGAATGTGATAGAAGAAGTGAAAATTCAAAGACAGTATGGGGTGATCTATGTAAGTCTGAATGGATTGCAAACAATATAATTAAATATGTAGCAAAAAGTTTAAATTTAACAAATCCTTATTCTGAAGACTCTCCAGTAATCAAATCAGATCCTGACCCAAGACTTCAAGCAGAAGGTCAGGCAGGACAATCAACCGAAATGGGTGTCATTTTTATAATGGAAAAAAATTTTCAACCTGAGCCTGGTTCCGAATGGATTGTTGGAACTTGTTTTAAATCACCTTGTGTTGCTGCAGGAAATAACGAACTTATTTCTATTTACCGCTAATGATCTACTGATAAGCCACAACCTTTTACCGTTTTTGATAAATATTCAAAACCTTTCTTAGCATATTCAAATGGGTTTGCTTTTTTTGGATCTTGTTCTGCCTCCACAACCAACCATCCAGAATAATTAAAGTTTTTAAGTATTTGTAAAAAAGGTTTATAGTCAATACATCCGTCTCCTGGAACGGTAAAAGCACCTTCAAGAAATGCATGTCTAAAACTCAAATCTTCCTTAAGGGATTTTTTAAGAATATTTTCTCTCATGTCTTTGCAATGAACGTGGATTAATCTTTGTCCATAATCTTTAGCAATTTTAACGAAGTCTCCTCCAGCAAAAAGTATATGGCCCGTATCAATAGCCAATTTAACTGCATCATCAGTGTTATCAATCAATCTTTCAGTATCTTCTTGGCTTTGAATTACTGTACCCATATGGTGATGATAAGCTAAAGGCATGTTTTCATCTTCTAATCTTTTGCCCATTTCAGAAATTTTTTCACAAAAAATTTTCCAGGTCTCTTTATCTAATTGAGGTCTTTTCGATAAAGCTACATTTTGATCACTCTGAATGCCTTCTGTAACTTCTGCAAAGGTAATACAGCGTGCCCTACAATCTTTAAATAAATCCAATAGTTGGCGAATTTCTTTCATTTCTTCTTTTACAGAATTTTTTAATAAGTGAGCTCCATACCAACCTGAGCAAAGATGAAGGTTAAATTTTTCTAATTTTGGCAATAATTCTTTAGAAGTTTTTGGAAATTTTCCTCCAGCCTCAATGCCAGAATATCCTGCCTGACTTGCTTCGGACAGACACTGTTCAAGCGGAGTATCTCTCCCAATTTCAGGCATGTCATCATTACTCCATGCAATCGGTGCTACACCTAATTTTACTGACATTATTTCTTTTTTTGTTAAGATATAAAATTATACAATCACTTCAAGAAAAATAATGGACAAATATAAATGATTAACATTGCATTATTCGGATTGGGTAGAATAGGTATAGTGCATGCCCAAAATATATTTTTAAACAACAAGTGTTCATTACAATATGTTTTTGATATTGATCAGGCAAGGAGCAAGAAGATAGCTAAAAAGTTTAACTCAATTCCAATAAAAAATACCAGAATTGCCTATGCCGATAAAAATGTTGATGTCATTTTTATAGCTACACCTGCATCAACACATATCAAATATATAGTGGAAGCAGTAAAATTCAAAAAAATAATTTTTTGTGAAAAGCCTTTAGATTTAAACATTAATAAAATAAATCAATGTAAAAAATTTATAAAAAAATACAATCCAAAAATTCAAATTGGTTTTAATAGAAGGTATGACCCCGGCCACTATGCATTAAAAAAATCTCTTCTACGTGGTGAAATCGGAATACTTGAGAAGATTATTATTACCAGCAGAGATCCCGCCCCGCCCTCTATAGCTTACCTAAAGGTAGCGGGAGGAATATTTAAGGACATGATGATACACGATTTTGACTTAATCAGGTTTTACTTAGGCAATGATGAAGTTAATGAAATCTTTGCAACAGCTACTAATTTATCGGATCCAAGAATTAAAAAAATAAATGATTATGAACTTGCAATGTGTTTGATTAAGTCAAAGAAAGGGGTAATTTGCACGATTAATAATTCGAGACATTGTTCGTATGGATACGATCAAAGGATAGAAGTTTTTGGCAGCAAAGGAATGGTAGTTTCTGGCAATAGAAGAGACAATGCGTCAGAAAAATTTTTGGGATCAAATACAGCAATAAAGAGACCTTTGTTAAATTTTTTTATTGATCGATATGAAGAAGCCTATAAATTGCAGTTAAACGATTTAATCGATCTTGTTCAAAAAAGAAAAAATCCCCGAGCCGGTTTTGAAGAAGGAAGAAGAGCGATTATAATTGCCAACACAGCCAATAAATCCTTGAGATCCAAAAAATTTGAAAAAATAAATTTTTAAAAATTTTTCATTAAACCACCGGTTGTATATATTATTCTGAAGATTTTTTTATATGAGTTTGACACATGTCACTTTACTAATGTCTAAATTGTGATCTAATACGTGGAATTAAGTTAGTCTAATATTATTGAGAGGGTAAAAATGAGAAAAATATATTTAACCGTAATGGTATTTCTAACTTGGGCGATGATGTCAATGGCTGCTTTTGCTATTGATGTAATTGTTGTATCACATGGACAAGCTAATGATCCATTCTGGTCGGTTGCAAAAAATGGCGTAGATTCTGCATGCGAGGACATGAATATTTCTTGCAGGTATACTGCTCCAGGTACTTTTGATATGGTTGAGATGGCAAAATTGATTGATAATGCCGTGGCTCAAAGCCCCAAAGGTATAGTAATTACCCTTCCAGATGCCGCTGCTTTAGGCAAGTCAGTAAAAGCAGCTATTGCAGCTGGAATTCCTGTGATTTCAATGAACTCTGGTTCTGATGATTATGCTTCATTAGGTATCAGTGCCCACGTTGGTCAAACCGAATTTGAAGCCGGAGTAGGTGGTGGACAAAAAATGAAAGCTGCTGGCGGAAAGAAAGCGCTGTGTGTAAATCACGAGGTTGGTAACGTAGCGTTAGACCGTAGATGTGCTGGCTTCAAAAAAGGCTTTGGGGGAACAGTTGATATTTTAGGAACATCAAATGATGTTACAGAAATTCAAAAAGCTGTTGCTGCAAAATTAGGTGGTGGTTATGATACAATTCTTACTTTAGGAGCTGGTCTTTCTGGAGAAGCTGCTTTAGCTGCTTTGGAAGCTGCTGGAAAAGTAGGAAAAGTAAGATTGGGTACATTCGATATGTCGCCTAATATGTTAAAAGCTGCTGCTGCTGGAAAAGTAGCATTTTTGATAGATCAACAACAATATCTTCAAGGATATTTGCCTATAGCAATATTTGCACAGTATATGAGATGGGGAACAATGCCTGCTGGTGTAGTAATGACCGGTCCAGGATTTGTAACTCCGGATAATGCTAGTGCCGTTATTAAATGGGCAGCTCAAGGTTACAGATAAAATAAATCATATTTAAGGCCCGCATTTAATGCGGGCCTTATATTTAAGAGTCTTTTAATATATTGTCATTTGAAAATGTCTATTAAATCTCAAAGCATAGATAGAAAATCTGAAGACGAAAGATTAAGAAGAGTTTCTAAACTAAAGGTTATTCTTAATCGACCTGAATTAGGTGCTTTGGGTGGATCAATTTTAGTATTTATATTTTTTGGAATTATAGCTGGTGACACAGGAATGTTCAGTGCTTATGGCACAATTAATTTTTTAGAAGTGTCAGCAAATCTTGGAATTATTGCTATTGCAGCAGCAATGCTAATGATAGGCGGAGAATTCGATTTATCGGTTGGTTCAATGATTGGTTTTGCCGGAATATGTATTGCTATACCGGCAATCTATTGGGGTTGGCCTTTATGGTCAGCAATACTTTTTGCTTTTGCAATAGCTGTATTGGTTGGTTATGCAAACGGTTTGTTAGTTGTCAGAACAGGACTTCCATCATTTATTGTTACACTTGCAATGCTATTTATTTTAAGAGGTGCAACATTAGCACTGACAAGGTTAATCACCGGAAGAACACAAGTACCAGGATTAAGAGTGTTAATTGATAATGATCCAATTGCTTGGATATTTTCTGCTGATACTTTTACAGGATTTTTTACATGGTTAGGATCATTAGGCCTGATAGAATTGAGAACAGATGGAACACCTCTAGCAACAGGTCTTCCTGCATCAGTTTTGTGGTGGATTGGAATAACAATCTTTGCAACATGGATTTTAATGAAGACAAGATATGGTAATTGGATTTTTGCTTCAGGAGGTGACAAATTAGGTGCGCGAAATCTTGGAGTGCCTGTCGGCAGAGTAAAAATTAGCTTATTTATTGGAACTGCTGTTGCTGCAACGATTTATGCATGCGTTCAAGTTCTTGATGCAGGTTCCGCTGACACCATGAGAGGTTTTTTAAAAGAACTTGAAGCAATTGTTGCTGCTGTTGTTGGCGGCTGTTTACTGACGGGAGGATATGGTTCTGCAATTGGGGCTGCCTTTGGTGCATTAATTTTTGGAACTGTTTCAATGGGTATTTACTACACTGACGTTGACACAGATTGGTTTAAAGTATTTTTAGGAATGATGATGTTAATCGCAGTTATATTTAATAATTTTATTAGAAGAAGGGTTACAGAAAATAAATAATGAATGGAGAAACAATAGTCGAATTTAATCAAATAAGTAAATTTTTTGGATCAGTAATTGCTCTTCAAGATGTTACGATGCACATCAAAAGTGGTGAAATTATGTGTCTCCTTGGAGATAATGGAGCGGGAAAATCAACTTTGATAAAAACACTATCTGGTGTTCATAAGCCTGACAAAGGAGAAATAATCGTTGAAGGAAAAAAAACAATATTTGACTCTCCAAGAGATGCTTTGGACTTAGGAATTGCCACTGTGTACCAAGATTTAGCTTTAGTTTCGTTGATGAGCGTAACTAGAAATTTTTTTATGGGTAGAGAACCTATAAAAGGCATAGGCCCTTTTAAAACTTTTGATATTGAAAAAGCCAACAAGGTAGCTGCTGATAGAATGGGACAAATTGGAATTGACATAAGAGATCCCACTCAGGCAGTTGGAACTATGTCGGGAGGTGAAAGACAGTGTCTTGCTATATCAAGGGCTATATATTTCGGTGCAAAGGTACTCATATTGGATGAACCAACTTCAGCGCTTGGTGTACATCAAGCGTCCGTTGTTCTTAAATATATTGTAAAAGCCGCGTCTCAGGGACTGGGTGTAATATTGATCACTCATAATGTTCACCACGCTTATCCTGTTGGAAATCGTTTCACAATTTTAAATAGAGGAAAAAGTATGGGAACATATGCAAAACAGAAACTTTCAAGAGAAAAGTTACTTGGTATGATGGCTGGAGGGGAAGAATTGGATAAATTAGAAGTTGAACTAAAAGAGATAGACAGGGTTGGAAATGATAATAATTAAACATTATTCTTCAAGATGCAAATTGGTATAGATTTAGGAGCTACCAAAATTGAAAGTGTAGTTCTTGATGAAAATGGGTCAGAAAGTTTTCGTGAAAGAATAGAATGTCCAAAAATCTATGTCCAAACTGTTGAGGCAATTAAACAAATAGTTTTTGGGTTAGAAAAAAAATTAAACAAAAAATTAGACGTTGGTGTATGTCATCCTGGAATTCATTCCACACACACAGGTCTAGTAAAAAATGCTCCGAATTGTTATTGGATTGAAAAAAAACCACTACAAAAAGATCTTAGAGAGTCTTTGAAAAGAGAAGTTTTCTGTGAAAATGACGCAAATTGCTTTACACTATCGGAGGCAATCGATGGTTCATGTGAGCACTATAAGATAGTTTTTGGGGTTATTTTAGGTTCGGGTTGCGGTGGTGGTTTAGTGGTTGACAAAAAAATTGTTGCTGGAACAAATGGTCTGGGCGGAGAATGGGGTCATAATCAATTACCTTATTTGGCTGCAAAAAGGGAAAATCTTGAAACTAATATTTTGAGGGAAAGTGAAATTGAAAGCTTTATTTCTGGTCATGGACTTTCAAAAAATTTTTATAAAAAATATGGAAAGAAATTAAAAGCTCATGAAATTTTTAAAGCGTTTCGTAATCATGATATTGAAGCAGAAAAAATTATTGAAGAGTTTAAAATTAATCTTGCAATGTCTTTGTCTACGATTATCAATATTATAGACCCTGATGCATTTGTTTTTGGAGGTGGATTGTCCAACGAAATAAATTTTTTTGATGAAGTTGAAAATTTGGTAAAAAAATACGTTGTGGGTAGAGAATATGAAGGAATATTCCTTAAACCGAAATATGGGGACGCTAGTGGAGTTAGAGGAGCAGCAAGATTAGGCAGAAAAGCAAATTACTAGTATTTTTCGTAAAAGTTAAAGTTCAATAAAAAAAATTAACAATCTTTTTCAAATAAATCAGTACTTATTCT
>CEPV01087543.1_pt1 | contig 24366 bp, 27 predicted proteins | sample 530451 | NCBI WGS metagenome assembly CEPV01 (sample SAMEA2620097, study PRJEB7988) | marine metagenome | isolation source: saline water (ENVO:00002010), including
GTGCTCAAAAATTATAGTCGCTCCACTCCTTAATTTTTGGCATGAAAATAACAAAAAAATTAAAACTACAAATTCCAGCTGGAAAAGCCACACCGGCACCGCCGATTGGTCCTATTTTGGGTCAAGCTGGAATTAATATTGGTGAATTTGTCACGCGTTTTAATGATGCAACAAAAGAGATGATGGGAGATGTTGTTTCTGTTGTTGTGTCGGTTTTTGAAGATCGAAGTTTCGATTTTATCTTGAAGACACCTCCTGCGTCTGCATTACTCAAAAAAGCGGCAGGAGTTGAAAAGGGTTCAGGAAAAAACCTAATTTCAAAAGCAGGAAAAGTGACCAATGCACAGATTCGCGAAATTGCTGAGAAAAAAATGCCAGACCTGAATGCAAATAACGTTGAACAAGCGGAGAAAATCATAGAAGGCACTGCACGTAGCATGGGCATAGAGGTCGTTAAGTGATGCCACTCAGCAAGAGTAAATATAAAAAAATAACCACCTCTTTTCGGCAGAAAAGAGGTGGTTTGCTTATGGCGCGTGAAAGCCTAAACTTTCTCCAGTGCATCAAACATAAGTTTATGTGGGTATGTGTCATCTGGTTCTTGATATTCTCTATCAGTGCTTTGCCATCCTTCCCAATCTTTAGTTGCCTTTATCGGGAAAAATGTGTCTCCCTTGAAAGATTCAAAGATAAGCGTGAGGTATATCCTGCGTGCTTGCGGAAGAAATAATTTGTATATTTCTGCTCCACCTATAATCATTACTTCCGACTCTTGCTCTGTTTGCTCTCTTGCTTCAATAGTTGAGCGTGCCGTGACAAGTGCCCCTTTAATAGAATGAACAACTTTGCACTCTGCCGCAGTGTATTTTCTGTCTCGCGTTAAGATAATATTTGTCCGTCCGGGAAGCGCTTTGCCAACTGACTCAAATGTTTTTCTTCCCATAATGATAGGTTTACCTATGGTGAGATTATAAAATCGCTTACCATCAACGGGCGCTCCCCATGGCATCTTACCGTTATCTCCAATTACGAAGTTTGACCCCATCGCGACAATGAGTGAGATAATCATTTTGTCTGGGCTCCTGTAAAATATTACTAACATGTATTTTAACACGTTCTTTCCCTTGTTGCAAGTTAATGGTCTAGAATATAATCCTCATAACCAAAAAAATTACTTTATGATATGATGAAGCATGTCGGGAAACCTCATTCCGACTAAAAATCTTCAGATTTTGCGCGAATACTTGTCAAAAATTTCTCAAAATATATTTATATTCTTCAAAATTTTTGACTTCGTCTTGCACAAAATCTGAAGATTTCGCCACGAAAGCAGGTTTCCCGACATACTCTAGAAAACCTATGACTCTTCAAAAAATTCTTGAATTTGGATCAAATTTTGACAACCGCTTTATTCCTGATTATGATGATCTCGGCAGGATTGTTAGTGAATTAAGGAAGGTGGGGAAACGAGTTGTCTTAACACAGGGCGTGTATGATTTAGTACACGAAGGGCATGCCCTTTATCTCCAAAAAGCTAGGTCCTACGGCGATATTTTAATAGTTGGTGTTGATACTGATGAATTAACACAGCAAAGAAAAGGGTTGCATCGACCGATTGTGCCGCAGAAGGAGCGGCTCAGTATGCTTTCACATCTTCGCTACGTTGATATCGTAACATTGCGCAATGCCAAAGATGAGATAGGTGCTCTTATTAAATTAGTATGTCCCGACGTACTTATTACTTCCGCCACAACAAAAGATTTTCCGGAAGAAGATATGAAGGTTTACGAGTCATGTTGCGGCAACATTATTACACTTCCACCACAGGCTACGATATCTACAACAGCACGCATTCGTAATTTGGAAATCGGCGGCGCTGATCGACTTGCCGATGAATTACACAAAAGAATTCCTGCTGTCGTAGCAGATGCTCTTAACGCATTGAATAAGGGGTAATATTCGCGATAGACAATATTGAGCAATATTAAATATTTCATATGTTCCGACTTGATTAAGGTCGGAATTTTCGCTATACTCGGGCGAGATAAAGAATACGAAAGGTAACCTTGTTAATGTCGCGTATTATTGTTGCATATGTTCCCGTCGTACATGCTGGCTATATATCGTTCTTTAAAAAGCACTCCGCTCCACTGTTTGTTTTTGGGGGTGATATTATCAAGTCATTTCCACGCATAGATCGTGATCTACGGGCTGTTTCTGCACAAGATGCATGCAAGATGGTTCAATCGCTTAATGTATGTCCGTCTGTCTGTGTTCTTGATCTTGAAAATCTTTCTTCTGTCAAACAACATACAGGTCAGATTGTTTTTCCCGATGATGAATTGTCGCGAGCTATTGCTCACGAACATTTTATCGGAGCGAATGTGATGTTTGATACTGTATTTTTACGTTGGGACAAAATAGCAGCACTTAGTAAGTTTCCTGTTGCGCCGGATCAAATTATTTCTCAAGAAATTTTTGATCGCATTTTTATGACATCTGCCTTTAATCATGCTTCTTTGAGTTCTGATTGGTGGCGGAGGGTCGGTGCTGTTGTAATGAAAGATAATGTTGCACTTCTTGTGGCGTACAATCGACACTATCCGTCTGAGCAGAGTCCTGGTATTGTTGGTGATCCGCGGGCAAATTTTGATGCTGGTATATCAATCGATATTTCCTCTGCGCTTCATGCGGAAAAGATGCTTATCGCGTGCGCCGCGAAAGATGGCATAAATCTTAGTAATGCGTCAATTTACGTGACGACATTTCCATGCCATGATTGTGCGCTCATGATTATAGAAGCTGGAATTAAAAAAGTATATTACACTGAAGGATATTCACAGCTAGATGCCGAAGGCACGCTTAAGTCCCGCGGCGTAGAATTGGTCCGAGTTCAAATGTAAAACCCCGTTTCTGGCTTTGAAGCGGGGCTTTTTTGTTGGCGATACAAATTTTTATTATCCAACTTGTGTGACAATCGGTTTATAATTTTTTGCTTCGCGATCTCCGATGATGAGTTGGGCATGAAGATGTTCAACCGATGCTCCGGTGTGTGCAGTACTGCCGAAGCGAAGCATTACCGAACCGCCCTTGACATTGTGTTTTTTAATGAGCCATTTGTAATGACGAAGAAGCTCAACCCATGCGCTTTCTGATTTCTGTGTAATTGAAATGATATGTTTCCTGTGTATTAGGAGAAAATGCATCCGTGCATTTTTATACGGGTACATATTTTCTGTTACCAGCCAATGTTTTCCCCTCCTAAGAATCGGCTTTTTGTGATATGTAAGTAAATGTTTTGGGCAAAACGGACATACTCCGTCTTTTTCAATTTGCTCAATCACGCGATAGTACTGCCCTTTGCGTGCGTTTTGTATATTAACTTGTTTTTTTGTTCCTTTTCTCATGTTTAGTATCTTTGTATTAGAGCAGGTTTCCCAACATGCTCTAGTTATGATATTTCTTTTTTCTCTTAAAAGCAAAAACCGACCCCAAGAAATGAGGTCGGCTTCATTTTTCATTAGTAAATCTATACCGCTACTGGAATTTGCATTGATGGATGCGGCTCATAATCCATAATACTAAAATCATCTTCTTTGAATTCAAACAAATCGGTTACGTTGGGATCTACAATCAACGTGGGCAGTCTTTTTGCTGCACGTTGAAGCATCTCTCTTACCGCGGGCACCTGGTCTTCTTCAGGATTAGTACTGGTATAAATATGAGCATCTGAAAAAGAATGAACGAACCGATGCGCTTTAAGTCCCGTTACTTGAGCGATCATAAGCGTCAGGGCCGCATATTGAATCATGTTTGACGGTACTCCAACCGGAAAGTCGGCAGAACGTTGATACACGTGTAGGGTTAGCTTTTTATCAATGACCCGACAATGTATCCATCCATGACATGGCGACACTACGGCTTTTTGATGACCACCGCGTCCGATTAAGTACGGTATCCATGGAGTAACAAAATGGGTGCGTGCCCATGGATATTCTTTGATTTGCGTCACAAGGTGCTGAAACTGATTGAACGTAGCGCCGTCTTGCTTGGGAAAATCATGGAATGCGGCGCCGTATGACCCGGGGCCAAGATCTCCTGACTCAAGACCCATAGATTCACATTTTGCCCTTGTTGCCCACGGTGTCCAGAAATTACATCCTTCTTCCTCAAGCTCAGTGAGGGTTCGTTTCCCTTTCACAAATGCAAGAATTTCCGCAATCGGTTTTTTCCAAAAGCCGATTTTTCTTTCTGTAATCAGCGGGATTCCATTGGATAAATCAAAATGCATGGGGGGTGGAGCAATGTACGTGATTGCTCCAACACCCTGTGCGGTTTCTTGGGCAAGCTCTCCGTGGTCTAAAATATACCCCAAACTCCTCTTGTATTGTTCATCAGGCACTCGTTCATCGTATGGTCTATACTCAATAGTCGTCATTTCTTTACTCCAATATCAGTGATTTCTGATGTTTAGTATATGAATATTATGTTAATGGTCAACCAAATTAATCTTTTGTGTAATTTATTACGATTAATCGTAGCAGTTTCTCTATCTATGGTGGAGTGCTACAATGACAATGACAAGAAATATGCACGAGGAAATTAAAATATTAATACAAAATGCGCTCAAGAATATGGATATTACAGCAAATGATATTCATATTGAACATCCGACAGATTTTTCTCATGGGGATTATTCAACAAATATTGCAATGCGACATGCCTCACAGGCAAAAAAGAGTCCGAAAGAACTTGCAGAAGAGTTAGTAGGGGAACTCCAAAAAAAGAAAGGCGACGATATTGATCGTATTGAAATTGCTGGCCCTGGATTTATTAATTTTTATCTCTCAAAATCATTTTTTGCAAAAAACATAGAAGATATTTTAAAAGAGAAGGGATCGTATGGGAAAGATGAAATCTTAGAAGGAAAAAAAACAATTGTTGAATATACCGATCCAAATCCGTTTAAGGAATTTCACATCGGACATCTAATGAGTAACTCAATTGGAGAGGCAATTTCACGCATTGTCGAATTTTCTGGCGCGGAAGTAAAACGCGCGAATTGGCAGGGGGATGTAGGGCTTCATGTAGCAAAAACGATTTGGGGGAAAATAAAAAATCCTAAAATGTCATGGGGAGATGCCTATGCGTATGGTTCGCAACAATATGAGGAAAACAAAAAAGAAATCAATGAAATAAATAAAAAAATATATGAAAAAAGTGATTCCAAAATCAACCTGCTGTATGAAGAAGGTAAAAAAGAATCTCTTGCAGAATTTGAAAAAATCTATAAACAACTTGGCACGAAGTTTGATTTTTATTTTTTTGAAAGCGAAGGTGGTCCAATTGGTTTAGAGATTATTAAGAAGCATAAAAAGATTTTTGAAGAAAGCGATGGAGCGGTTGTATTTCATGGGGAGAAATTTAACAAAACGCTTCACACGCGAGTATTTATCACGAAAGAGGGGTTGCCAACATATGAAGCAAAAGAATTGGGGCTTGCGCAGATGAAATATAAAAAATATCCGCATGATATTTCTATCGTAATAACAGGTAATGAAGTTAAAGATTATTTCAGGGTGGTACACAAAGCTATGGAGCAGACGTTTCCAGAGATAGCAGAGAAAACAAAACATATTCCGCATGGGATGCTACGTCTTCCAAGTGGAAAGATGTCATCTAGAACTGGTGATGTTATTTCGGTGGAAGATTTGCTTAATGATGTGCGAGAGCGTGTTCTTGAAAAAATGAAAGACTCTGACTTATTGGAGAAAGAAAAAATTGCTGAACAGGTTGTTGTTGGCGCAGTTAAGTACTCTATTTTAAAACAAGCGACAGGAAATGATATTGTATTTGATTTTGAAAAATCACTTTCATTTGAAGGAGATTCTGGCCCATATTTGCAATATACATATGCGCGTACGCATTCAATTATAGAGAAAGCACATGAAAATGATATTGTATCGTCTACTGAATTAGTCACTGAATCAACCACTGAGATTGAAAAATTACTATATCAATTTCCTGAAATAGTTTTACGTGCACGCGTTGAATATGAGCCACACTACGTAACGACATATCTTACACAACTCGCGAGCGCATTTAACAATTTCTACGCACACACGCGCATTATTGACTCTGGTAATAGCGCGCCGCATAGCGTTGCAATCACCGAGGCGACTTCAATTGTTTTAAAGAATGGATTAGGGCTTTTGGGGATTGAAGCGCCAGAGAAAATGTAATTTGATGCTTCTTTTTTGTCTTTGAAGTCATTGAAAAGGAATTAACGCGCGTCAATTTATTGGCGCGCGTTTTTGTGTTACTATCAAAAAGCCTTCTATTCATCGTTATGTTACAGGAAAACCAACAACACAAAAGCGTCGTCGCTCAAAAAGAAGAAGAAATTCTCTCTTTTTGGAATACACATAATATATTCAAAAAATCTCTTGAAAAAAAATCACCCAAGGGTAATTTTGTATTTTACGATGGCCCTCCGTTTGCTACAGGTTTGCCGCACTACGGACATTTACTTGCAAGTATTATAAAGGATGCTATCCCGCGATATAAAACTATGCGCGGATATCACGTTAGGAGACAGTGGGGTTGGGACTGTCATGGTCTGCCTATTGAAAATCTTATTGAAAAAGAACTTGGGCTTGAGAAAAAAAAAGATATTGAGAAACTTGGCATTGGAGAATTTAATCGTGCGGCGAAAAACAGCGTTTTGCGATATGATTCTGAGTGGAAAAAAATTATTCCTCGTGTTGGCAGGTGGATTGACATGGAGCAAGGGTACAAGACCATGGATTCGTCGTATACAGAGTCAATTTGGTGGGCGTTTAAGGTTCTTTACGATAAAAAACTTATTTATGAAGGGTATAAATCAATGCATATTTGCCCGCGATGCGAAACAACCCTTGCCGTATCGGAGGTTTCTATGGGGTATAAAGATATCACTGATATTTCGGTAATAGTAAAATTTGAACTTGTAGGCGAGCCAGAAACTTATCTTCTTTCGTGGACAACAACACCCTGGACACTTCCGGGGAATGTTGCGTTAGCCGTCAACAAAGATTTTGACTATGTCAAAATCGGAATCATGAATCATGAACTAGGAATCATGAATTTTTATATTGTCGCCAAAGAGCGACTATCATTGATAAAAGATAAATATGAGGTTGTGGGAGAATTTAAAGGCGATGAATTAATCGGAAAAAAATATAAACCGCTCTTTAATTATTACAGCGGTTCCTCTGATCTAAAAAACAGAGAAGACGGATGGAAGATATACGCCGCTCAATTTGTAAACGCCGAAGACGGGACAGGTGTTGTTCATGTAGCGCCCGCATTTGGGGAAGACGATATGGAGTTGGGAGTAAAATACAAACTCCCTTTCGTTCAACATGTGTTAGTTGACGGGACGTTTGCGTCGGAAGTTTTGGATTTCAAAGGGCTTGCGGTAAAACCAAAACATAACCCGCAAGCAACTGATATTGAAATTATTAAACATCTCTCACACAATAAACAACTTTTTGGGAAAGAAAAAATCACACACAGTTATCCATTTTGCTGGAGATGTGATACTCCTCTTTTGAATTATGCTGCTTCGTCATGGTTTGTGAAAGTAACTGCCCTAAAACGCAAATTACTTGATGTGAATAAAAAGGTAAAATGGGTACCTGCCTCCATGCAATGTGGTCGTTTTGGTAAATGGTTAGAAGGAGCGCGCGATTGGGCAGTATCACGCTCTCGTTTCTGGGGCGCGCCAATTCCAGTCTGGAGATGTAGTGCTTGTAAAAAGATGGAAGTAATAGGTTCGGTGGATGACATTAAAAAGAAAACCACCTCCTCTGGAAACACATATATTGTCATGCGCCACGGAGAGGCGCAGAGCAACAAGGCAGGTTTTGTAAATTCAGAAATTGATGAGGAAAACAGATTAACAGAAGATGGAAAGTTGGAGGTATTAAAAACCGCAAAGATGTTGAAAAGGAAAAAGATTGACCTCATTTTTTCTTCTCCCATTCCGAGGACCATGGAAACAGCGCGTATTGTTGCTAAAACTATTGGTATTTCTGCCGAACACATTCTTGTTGATGAGCGCTTGAAAGAAATTCTCGTCGGAAATTTTGAAGGTAAATCTAATGAAGAATATCGTGCATATTTTACCTCAACAAAAGAGCAGTTCACGAAACGACCGGAAGGAGGAGAGAACGTGCTTGATATAAAAAAACGAGTTGGTAGTTTTCTTGAGAGTGTTGAATCTAAACATAAAAACAAAAACATATTATTTGTTACACACGAATATCCTTCATGGCAGGTTATCTCTGTTGCGGAAGGATGGGGTGTTGACGAGTCAATAAAAGCAAAAGAAGCAAAGGTAAGTTTTATAGAGACAGCGCAGTCTGTTTCGTTTTCATACAATAATATTCCAAGAAATATGGAATACGAACTTGATCTTCACCGCCCGTTTGTTGATCATGTTGAATTTCCCTGTGTGTGTGGCAAGACGATGAAGCGTATCTTGGAAGTGTTTGATTGTTGGTTTGAATCTGGCTCAATGCCATTTGCTCAATTTCATTATCCGTTTAAAAATAAAAAAGTTTTCAAAAAAAATTTCCCAGCGCATTTTATTGCGGAGGGACTTGATCAAACGAGAGGATGGTTTTACAACATGCTGGTACTTTCGGTCGGCTTGTTTGGTAAAACAGCATATCACAATGTAATTGTGAATGGTCTTATTCTGGCTGAAGATGGACAGAAAATGAGTAAAAAACTTAAAAATTATCCTGATCCTCTGGCTCTCATTGATGTGTATGGATCTGACGCGTTGCGTTATTACTTACTATCGTCTCCAGTTGTGCGCGGGGAAAGCGTTAATTTTTCTGAAAAAGATGTGCGAGAAGTTATGAATAAAATTATTACACGTTTGCGCAACGTACATGCTTTTTATGAACTTTACAATGATATCAACCTACAACCTACAGCTTACAACCCACAGCCTAAAAGCACGAACGTCCTTGATCAATGGATTTGCGTGCGCCTTTCTGAACTTATCAATCAAGTAACATATGCAACAGAAAGATATATGCTTGACCGTGCGACTCGTCCAATTGGCGAATTTATCGACGACCTTTCAACGTGGTACATACGAAGATCTCGGGAACGTTTTAAGAAAGGCAACAAGGACGGCACTTGCGATGCGCTTGCAACAACACGTTTTGTATTAGTTGAACTTTCAAAAATTATTGCTCCTTTTACTCCGTTTATTGCGGATGAAATATATCGTAAGTTGCATGTAACTGACAGTGAAGAGAGTGTGCACTTGACTTCGTGGCCCAAAGAAGAACCAACTATTCCCATTTGGCCTAATCCGATGGCGCTGTTTCATCGGCTGTTTGGAACACATGAAGACTTGCGCATACTTTCTGACATGCAGAAGGTGCGCGACATTGTTTCGCTTGCTCTTGAAGCGCGAATGAAAGAAGGTATTAAAGTACGTCAACCGCTTAGAACGCTTCGTGTTCGGAATCAAGAATCAAGAATCAGGAATCAGGAACAGTTGATAAATTTAATTAAAGATGAAGTTAATGTGAAAGAAGTTATATTTGGGGCGCGTATTGAAAATGACATAGAACTTGATACTAAAATAACCGAAGAGCTTAAAAAAGAAGGCCAATTGCGAGAATTTGTTAGGTACATACAGGATCTTCGGAAAAAAGAGGGTCTCTTACCTTCTCAAAATGTGAATCTTGTTGTCCACACTGACGAAACGGGAAAAACGTTTATTGGGATGTTTGAACAAGAATTCAAAAATTCAGTTTCAGTAGATGGTATATCTTTTAGTGCTGTGGAGGGCGAAAGGATAAAAGTAGGTGACTTAGAATTTATCGTAAAAATACAAAAATAAGTATTTAGTATCTCGTATAAAAAATTGGAAAAACATACTAAATACTATATACAAAATACCAGATACTTTTATTATGCACACCATACACCACACAGAAGGAATTGTACTAAGAAATACTCCGTCTGGAGAAGCAAATTGCTTAATTAATCTTTTCACAAAAGACTTCGGGTTGGTTACCGCCCATGCACAAGGAGTGCGGGAGATTAAGTCAAAATTGCGATATCATTTGCAGTATCTTTCATACTCTAACATCGACCTTGTGTTTGGTAGGGGTGGATGGCGTATCACTAATGCTGCGGAAAAGAAAAAATTTTTTCCCATATCTTTTCACAAATACGGAATAAGACAACATACGGCAGTTGTAGCGCGCGTCGCGTCTCTTTTACGGCGACTTTTAAAAGGCGAGGAGAAAAATGAACCGCTTTTTAAAGATATGGTAAGTGGTTTTGCGCTTCTCTCGTCGGGAGAGTTGGCAGAAGAAGATGTGCGTGCGGCAGAAGTTGTCATTGTTATGAGAATTTTAAATCACCTCGGTTATTGGGGCGAGGATGCGATACTCTCTCCTTTTTTGGCGGGCGATATCGGCAATAGAGAAGAAATTTCAAACATAAAAAAACAAACATCCCGCGCAGTCGGGGCAATTAATAGGGCACTTCAGGAGACACAGTTATAAGCGACGTAGAGCGAGGGAAATGTGAAAGTTTTACTTTCATATTTCCGAGCCGCCACCTCTGGCGAGCCTCGCCTTTGGCGGGAGGAGCTAATATGGGTTTAATATCTCGTGGGCTCTGCCCCGAGTAACCTTTACTTTGCCAAACTTGATTGACATGTTTCTGTGCACGATTATAGAGTGTTTTTAGTTTGTGCACGGAGGATCGCTCAATGCCAGGTGTAAACATACTGCTTTTTGCTGTGATTGTGTCTCATAGGTTGTATACAAAATACTGGTTTCCAATTTTTACCCCATTTATAATAAGTGCTGGGGTTGCTCTATATCAGCATCAAATGTATCCACTCGTATGGGGCGTATTAGGAACAATAGTGATGGCAATATTATTAACAATATATGTCATCAAGAAAGACTGAGTTATAGTTCTTTGAACACGGAAACCATCGCTTGCGCGATGGTTTTTCAATTAATGAAAAAACCTCCTACAGGAGGTTTTTTCTATTTATGCGAGATGCTTGTTTTTCTTTAAACATCGCGTGCAGATTTTTGAGCGAGTTCCATCAGGAAACCTCGCCCATTGGAGGTTGGGGTGTTTTCTTTTTTTGCCTGTAGGATTGTACTTTGTTGCGCGAGTGCGATTAGAATAGCCGCCTCCGACGATAGATCCCTTTGAACATAATGTGCATATTTTGGTCATAATAAAGTATTTAGTATTTAGTATCTAGTATTTAGTATTTTTTATACGAGATACCAAATACAAGATACTAGATACTTTATATTTTCAGATTTCCCATTCTAGCATGTTGTGTTAAAATGTTCAAATGACCGATCCGTTCTCTTTCATCTTCGCAATCGCAATCCTAATCATGTCTATCGTCGCGCATGAAGTCTCTCATGGGTATGTTGCAAACATGCTTGGTGATCCGACTGCACGCCTTGCTGGTCGGCTTACGTTAAATCCTTTGCCGCATATGGATATTGTGGGTTCGTTTATAGTTCCAGTATTTACATTCTTTTTGGGTGGATTCATCTTTGGTTGGGCAAAGCCGGTGCCGTTTAATCCGTACAACATGCAGAATCCGCAAAGAGATGGTGCGCTCGTCGCGGCAGCTGGTCCACTTGCAAACATTCTTATAGTTGCGGTCTTCAGTGTTCTGATTCGTCTTTCTCCTTTGTTTGGTCTTCCAGACTCGTTTATTCAACTCGCAAGTCTCGTTGTTTTTCTTAATATCTTACTTGCGTTTTTCAATCTTATACCAATTCCGCCACTTGATGGCTCAAAGATTCTTTTTGCGCTCTTGCCGTATAGACTTCAATTTATTCAGGAGACTCTTGAACGTTATTGGTTTATTGCTATTTTCATTCTCATTCTTTTCTTGTGGAGAATACTTTTACCGGCCGTGTTGTATCTCTTTCAGGTGGCTACAGGACTACCCTTCTTCTAGTCCTTCTTGCATTTTGTAATAAACTATATTACAGTATGAATTGCTTTTTAAGAACAATACTAATATACGAATTTTACGAATGATACAAATAATACTAATACGTATTCGTATACATTGGTATTATTCGTAAAATTAGTATATTAGTATTATCCCATGCCTACAACAAATCAATTAATAAGACAAAAACGAAAAAAGATTTCCAAGAAATCAAAAGCCGTTGCCTTGCGGCGTGGTTTTAATGCACTCAAAAATCGGCCCACACGTTATCCCTCTCCATTTAAGCGAGGAGTATGCACACAGGTAAAAACAGTAAACCCGCGTAAACCAAACTCTGCAGTTCGGAAGATTGCACGTGTTCGCCTTACTAACGGTATGGAAATTACAGCGTATATTCCTGGTGAAGGACATAACTTACAAGAACATTCTGTTGTCTTGGTACGTGCAGGACGCGTGAAAGATATTGGTGTTCGTTACACTGTTGTGCGTGGCGTGCTTGACGCAGAAGGTGTAACTAAACGAAAACAAGGAAGAAGTCTTTACGGTGCAAAAAAACCTAAATCGTAAATCGTATAACGTGTAACGTAGAACGCAATAGAAATATGAATACTTGCGATACACGATACACGATACACGATACATGTTATGCGGCATCCACTTAAAAAGAAAAAAATAATATCACCTGATCATAGATATAATTCTACAAAAGTAGAGAAGTTTATTAACTATGTAATGAAAAGCGGGAAGAAAGAAACTGCGCGAAGTATCGTCTATGGGGCATTTGAGTTTATTAAAGAAAAAGAAAAAATAGATAATCCACTTGAGGTGTTTGATAAGGCGCTAAAAAATGTAAGTCCTCTAGTTGAGGTGCGTTCTCGCCGTATCGGTGGCGCAAATTATATGGTTCCACGCGAAGTGCGCGCGGAACGGCGACTGTCTCTTGCAATGCGCTGGATGCTTAGTGCGGCGCGTTCGCGAAAGGGCTCCCCAATGCATAAAAGTCTTGCAGAAGAGCTTATCGCGGCAAGCAAAGAAAGTGGCACCGCAGTAACCAAGAGAATCAATACGCATAAGATGGCAGATGCGAATAAAGCATTCGCCCATTTTTCATGGTAAAAACGCGAATAGACGCGAATTATACAAGAGAAAACCCCGCTGGAACGAGGCTAGAAAATCGTTTAATCTTTTCTGGGATGTTGTTCTGCATAAGAGAGGAAATAACTCATTACCACGATACTTACACCAAGAACGAGGCCAACACAAAGTGTCCACATGGTCATACCAGGTGAAAAGCTTAAAACAATAAAGGAAATTCCACTTATGACTACAATCATAAGAGTGCATCCAGGTCCGTATATATGCCATTTTGGGTATTCAGATTCTACTTGATTGCTATTCATCGCTTTATCCTTAATGTACTTCTCTTATCCTAAGATAAACAACAGGATACTAACTGTCAAGTCATTGTCTTGCCCAGTCTACCTTTTTCATATATAGTAATATCACATAGGCCGTAAGGCCTTTTATTCATGATTCTTGGTTCTTAATTCATAACCATGGACAGAACATATCCACTAGAAAAAATACGCAATATCGGAATTATTGCTCACATTGACGCAGGGAAAACAACTGCCACCGAGCGGGTACTTTTTTATACTGGTATCTCACATAAAATCGGAGAAGTGCATGAAGGTCAGGCAATCATGGATTGGATGGAGCAGGAAAAAGAGCGCGGCATTACCATTACGTCCGCGGCAACGACGACTTTTTGGATTCCAACCTACTACGACAAAGGGGATAAAGAACATGAATACCGAATTAACATTATTGACACACCAGGCCATGTTGATTTTACCGCAGAGGTGGAGCGGTCCTTGCGCGTTCTTGACGGTGGAGTTGTTGTTTTTGATGGCGTTGCGGGTGTTGAGCCGCAGTCAGAGACTGTGTGGCGGCAAGCGGATAAATATAAAGTTCCACGAATTTGTTTCGTAAATAAACTTGATCGCACTGGAGCAAGTTTTGATCACTCTTTTAAAACTATCCTGGAACGCCTTACCAAAAAAGCGATTCGCATGCAGATTCCTATTGGTGAGGAAGACAAGCATGAAGGAGTTGTTGATTTGCTCACCATGAAGGGATATCACTTTGAAGGGAAGATGGGAAATGAAGTAAAAGAAATCTCTATTCCTGATGATTTAAAAGAAGAAGCGGAAAAACTTCACGGAGAATTGATAGAAAAAATTGTTGAAAACGATGAAGAATTGATGAACCAATATCTTGAAGGAAAAGAAGTACCAATTGATTCATTAAAGCAAATTTTGCGAAAAGCAGTACTTGCGAATGAGATTGTTCCAGTATTTGCTGGATCAGCACTTAAAAATAAAGGAGTACAACTTATTCTTAATGCGGTTATTGATTATCTCCCATCTCCGCTTGATGTGCCGCCGATTGTTGGTGTTAATCCAAAGACAGACGAAGAAGAAACGCGTACGGCTTCTGACTCGGAGCCTTTTGCGGCACTTGCATTTAAACTGCAAACTGATCCGTTCGTTGGGCAACTAACATACTTTAGGGTTTATTCAGGAACGCTTGAATCGGGATCATACGTATACAACTCAAGAAGTGGAGAGAAAGAGCGTATTGGAAGAATTTTACTAATGCATGCAAATGATCGCGAAGAAGTAAAAAAAGTATATGCCGGTGAAATTGCCGCGGCAGTTGGCCTTAAAAACACGCGTACTTCTGACACGCTTTGTGACGAAAACAAACTGATTGTATTAGAGCAGATTGAATTTGCACGCCCCGTTGTATCTGTGCGCATTGAACCAAAAACCAAGGCCGACCAAGAAAAAATGGGTCTTGCATTAAAGCGTCTTTCTGATGAAGATCCAACGTTTAAAGTAACCACCGATCCTGAAACACTGGAGACAATTATCTGGGGTATGGGTGAGCTTCATCTTGATATCATTGTTGACCGTATGAAACGGGAATTCTCGGTTGGAGCAAATGTTGGCGCGCCACAAGTAGCATACAGAGAGACGATTACCGCGGAAGCAGAAGCGGAATCAAAATATATTCGCCAAACTGGCGGTCGTGGGCAATATGGGCATGTTAAATTGAAAATCAAACCTCTTGAAGAAGTTGATGAAGAAAAGAAAAAACCAAAAAACGTTAAACGTGAACAAGGGTTTGAATTTATTAACAACATTAAGGGTGGAGTTATACCTCAAGAATTTATTCCTGCCGTTGAAAAGGGAATTAGAGAAGGAATGTCACGCGGTATTGTTGCGGGATATTCTATCACTGATGTTTCTGTTGATTTGTTTGATGGTTCATTTCACGATGTTGATTCTTCTGAAATTGCGTTTAAAATTGCTGGCTCACTGGCTTTTCAGGATGCGGCAAAACGCGCGAAACCGGTATTGCTTGAGCCTATGATGAAAATTGAAGTTGTAACTCCGGAACAGTTTATGGGGGACATTACTGGTCATCTAAGCTCAAAGCGTGGACAGATTGAAGAGATGGAAGATCGCGGCATGATGAAAGCGGTGCACGCAAAAATACCCTTATCGGAGATGTTTGGTTATATCACGACACTTCGTTCTATGACCGAAGGACGCGCGACATTTACTATGGAATTTGACGAGTATGCGATTGTCCCGAATAATGTCGCCGAAGGAATAATTGCGAAGCGGAGCTAGGCTTTAGTTGGTGTTGACTACACAATCTTGTTTTGCTATAGTATTGGAGCATATTTGTTATATAAATTATTAAAACTAATTATAAATTTGGGTATTAGTTATTAAGCGCCGATCAATTTTACTAGCGCCTAGTGTCTAACGCCTAAAATCTAAATCATGGCAGAAGCATTTAGTAGAGAAAAGCCACACGTTAACGTCGGTACTATTGGTCATGTTGATCATGGAAAAACTACGTTAACCGCGGCCCTATTACATATTCTTGACCTTAAAGGGAATAAGGTGAAGATGCGTGGGGTTGATGAAATTGATTCAGCTCCCGAAGAAAAACAGCGTGGTATTACCATTTCGCTTTCTCATAATGAGTATGAGACGGATGTGCGTCATTATGCGCACATTGACGCACCAGGCCACCAGGACTATATCAAAAACATGATTACTGGTGCCGCGCAGATGGATGGCGCAGTACTTGTGGTTGCGGCAACAGACGGTGTTATGCCACAGACACGAGAGCATATACTTTTAGCAAAACAAGTCGGTGTTCCTAACGTTATTGTTTTTCTTAATAAAACTGACCAAGTTGACGACAAGGATTTGATTGATTTAGTTGAAGAGGAAGTGCGCGAACTTCTTACAAAATACGAATTTGACGGCGAAGGAGTTCCTGTGGTTCGCGGCTCAGCACTTAAGGCACTAAATGCAAAGTCAGTTGATGATGAAGACGCAAAACCAATTGTTGAACTTGCAAAAGTGCTTGATGAATATATACCAACACCAGAACGTGATCTTGATAAGCCGTTTCTGATGCCAGTTGAAGACATCTTCTCAATTGAAGGACGCGGTACTGTTGCAACTGGACGTATTGAACGAGGAAAGATAAAAGTCGGAGAGGAAATTGAAATTGTTGGTATCAAAGATACAACAAAGACAACGGTTACAGGTGTTGAAATGTTCAATAAGTCGCTTGACGAAGGTATGGCAGGTGACAATGCGGGAATTCTTGTCCGTGGAACTAAGAAAGAAGACATTACACGTGGGCAAGTATTGGCAAAACCTGGAACGGTTACTCCACATACTGAATTTGAGACAGAAATCTATGTCCTAAAAAAAGAGGAAGGCGGGCGTCATACCCCATTCTTTAAGGGGTACAAGCCACAGTTTTATATCCGAACGACCGATGTGACGGGTGATGTAATGCTTCCTGAAGGGACAGAGATGGTAATGCCTGGAGATACAGCAAATTTGAAAGTAAAACTTATTGTCCCTGTTGCCCTTGAAGAACAGCAACGATTTGCCATCAGAGAAGGTGGTAAGACGGTTGGTGCTGGGGTAGTTACTAAAATCATTGCTTAGGCAATAATCTTCGCAGACACACGCAGAACGAGCGCAGACTTACGCAGAAAATTTTATGCCGACCACAAAAGCTATAAAAAAAACACCAGAAGAAAAGATCTCTGTTAAAAAAACTGCAAAACCAAAAGCAGTTTCTAAAGAGGCGGCTCCTAAAAAGAAAAAATCTGCTGTGAAGGAAGAGATTCAAAAACTGCGCATTAGGGTTACTGCATACGAGCATAAACTTTTGGATGCAAGTGTTAAACAGATTCTTGATACAGCGCTTCGGTATAATGCTGATTTGTGGGGACCTGTTCCACTTCCGACCGAGATAAAAAAATATACAGTCAATCGTTCAACATTTGTTCACAAAGACTCTCGTGAGCAATTTGAAATGCGAACTCACAAAAGATTGATTGACATCGTAAATCCAACCCCGCCTCTTATAGAAGCGTTGACTAATCTTACTCTTCCCTCTGGGGTTTCTATTGACGTGAAGATGCTGTAATATAATCCGAATAACTCAAATAGTTATCCGAATACTCCGAATTAGTTAATTTATACAAAAGTCGCTCACGATGTATCGTGAGCGGTTTTTGTATTTCTCGGAATAGACCTTAGCTTGCTTGACATGCCCACGTACGTTTAATAGGATAATTTTAGTTTGTTAGGCAGATTAGGAGAACAGTAAATGTTGTGTTCAGAGTGTGGAATCGTCACAGAATCAAGAGCGTATAAATATGACGGCATAGCCGCACAACCAAGCGAAGAAGCTGCATCAAGAGCGCATAAACATGACGGCATAGCCGCACAACCAAGCGAAGAAGCTGCATTTCGTCTAAAAGATACTCGTGTTTGCAAAAATAGCGATTGCGAAAATTTCGATCGAAAATTAATGATCATTGAAGTTTTAAAAGGCAAAGATAAAGATGAAGATGTAGATGTAGACATAGAAGCTCTATATAATAAAGAACTTACAGATGAAGATGTACAAGATATGTGTAATAGAAATTTTTCAGACGAAGAGATAAAAGATCTTCTTAATAAAGCTTCTAAAGGTGAAAAGGAAGAGGAAGATATAGGAGATCTGCACATTTGGCTTGATCGTAAACCAAAAGGGATGCCTATTTCAGAATTTATTGAAAATGAAATAGAAAAACGACGTCGCCAGAAAAAAATACATTAATTGCCGCTCTGATATACATCGGAGCGGTTTTTGTATACCCCACACCTAGAGGTGTGAAAAGTTTTCCTAAAACGTATCTTGCGCTCAAGATTAAACTACCCTCAAATTCTTTTTGCGATTTCTTTATATACTACCGATCTGTGTTTAATGATAAGTATTCGAACTATTCTTTTCTTTATAATATAAATTACTCGGTAATCTCCCACGCGCAGTTTGCGAAACCCTTTCAACGCTTGACGTAGAGGTGCTCCGTATAATTCCGGTGCGGTAGTTAATTTAGCCCGCATTGCTATGCGAATTTTGTTTTTCCATGTCGTATCTATGCTTGGCAAGTCTTCTTTTAAAACATCTGGATGAAACGTGAGAATGTATACTATTTCCATATCTTATCGTTATCAGGAACCCACCGTGCTTTTTTTGTGAGGCGCTTATTTGCCAATTTTTCAAAGTAACGGTCTTCCTCAAGCTCAAGCGCAAACTCAAGAAGGCGAGCGGCTTTTGTTGCTTCAGGCATTTCATCCCGTTTAGCGGCATATTTAAGTGCATCGCGCGTATGCTTAGGGATGCTAATATTAATTCTTTGTTTTGTCGTTGTCATATATGACAAATGTATCAAAAGTGCATCACCTTTGTCAAATGGTACTTTACTTGCATTCTTTTTGTACTCCTGTATACTCTTTTTCATGTATCCTGCCGTAAGCGGGATAGCTATGTCCTGAACCTATTGAAGGACCAATGGCATCGGTTTCTTGAAACTGTGCTATTGAGCGCGGTTTTTTTAAATTATGGCGAAATTTATACTTGGTACAAAAGTGAATATGACCCAGTTTTTTGATGAAAATGGGCGTGCGTATCCGGCAACGCTTATTAACGCTGGTCCGATTACTGTGACACAAATGAAGATGAATGAAAAAGACGGATATCAGGCAATTCAAGTCGGATATGGAGTCGCAAAAAAACTCAACAAAGCGCTTGCGGGTCATTTTGGAAAACTCGGCACATTTCGTCATGTGAAAGAATTTCGGATTGCTGATTCTAAGAAAAATAATGTTTCTCATAAAGTTGGGGATGTCGTTAACGTCACAGCATTTGAGCCAGGTGAAAAAATTACAGTGAGTGGTGTAAGTAAAGGAAAAGGGTTTCAGGGCGTGGTGAAACGGCACGGATTTCACGGTGGTCCTCGCACTCATGGACAGAAGCATTCTGAACGGGAGCCAGGGTCAATCGGTGCTACTGGCCCCCAGCGTGTATTTAAAGGAAAGAGAATGGCAGGACGAATGGGCGGAGACAGAACAACGGTTAAAAATCTGAAGATTCTCGCGGTAGATGAGAAGAATAATCAGCTGTTGATATCAGGTGCAATACCTGGGCACAGAGGAACACTAATTGAAATTCGTGGAACGAATTTCAATTAAATGCAAAGTGCAAATATCAAAATGCAAAATCACAACTTAAAATTCAAAATGTTAAGAACGCAAAGATTTTACATTTTGCAATGTAGTTTTTAGTTTTGATTTTTAAATTTTGAATTAGCATCATGGAATCTATTATTTACAATCAATCTGGCAAAGAGACAGGAAGTGTAAAACTTCCAGAGTCTGTTTTTGGTACAAAATTAAATTCTGATATGGTTCATGAAGTTTTAACTTCAATGCGTTCCAATGCGCGTGCAAATATTGCCCACACAAAAAGTAGAAGCGATGTTAGGGGTGGAGGCAAAAAACCATGGAGACAAAAAGGAACAGGGCGTGCTCGACATGGATCTTCTCGTTCTCCTATATGGCGTGGTGGTGGTATAACGTTTGGTCCTACAAAAGAGAAGGACTATAAGAAAAAAATAAACAAGAAAGTAAAAGCAAAAGCGCTCTTTATGCTTTTGTCGGCGAAGTTGCGTGATGGTGAAATACTATTTCTTGATAACCTTAATATAGATGACGCAAAAACAAAGAACGCGAAAGCAATACTTGAAAATTTAAGCACGGTATCAGGGTTTGAAGAATTACGCACAAAAAAGAAAAATACTGTTTATATTTACACCGCGAAAAAAGATTCTGGTGTGGAAAGAAGTTTTAATAATTTTGGCAATATTGCAACTTCACCAGTTAGCTCTATGAACCCTATTGACGTAGTAAATTATAAATATTTAATAATCACGAATCCGGAAGAAAGTATCACATTTCTTGAAAACAAAATAAAAAGCAAGGAATCAGGAATACAATAACGAATTAGGAATAAGGAATTATGAATTAGGCCTCTCTGTTTTTATGTTTTTGCCTGATTCCTTATTCACTATTCCTAATTCCTAATTAACATGGCTTTATTCAACATCTTAAAGAAGAAAAAACAGAAAGAAGAAAAAACAGAAATACCTGTTAAGGATAAAGTAGTTTCCCAGAAAGAAAAAGAAGATAGAAAAGAAAAATCAAAAACACCTGAAGCAAAGAAACCTAGAAGTAAAAAGGAAACTGTTAAAGGGAAAAAAGAGGAGCGTTTTTCTCACATAATTCTTATGCCGCGCATTACCGAAAAGGCGTCTCTGCAATCTGGAGGTAATTCATATACATTTAATATCGCGCCGAGTGCTAATAAAATACAGGTGAAACAAGCTGTAAAAGAAATATATAATGTAAATCCTGTACGAGTAAATATTATTAACATGAAGCCAAAAAAGAAAATTGTACGCGGGATAAGGGGGAAGGTCGCATCATTTAAAAAAGCAATTGTTTTTTTGAAGGAAGGTGATACGATTGAATTCATATAAAAAGCTTCACTAGCTTTTAGCTTCACTAGCTTTTTAGGACGGTGAACGTCAATTTAAAGCTAATGAAGCTAACGAAGCTAACGAAGCTAACGAAGCTATGAAGAAGTTAAAACCAACAACACCAGGGAGAAGAGGAACATCACTGGTTTCATATAGGAATGTTCTCACTGCTTCAAGCCCTCACAAAAAACTTACGAAAGGCAAAAAGCGTATAACAGGGAGAAATAGCGCTGGGAGAATTACCACACGGCATAAGGGTGGAGGGCACAAACGTCGTTTTCGCGATATTGATTTTCGTTATAATAAAAAAGACATCTCTGCTCGTATAGAAAGTATTGAATATGACCCAAACCGCTCTGGTTTTATCGCACTTGTTGTCTACAAAGATGGAGAAAGAAGGTACGTACTTGTGCCAAAATCAATAAAAGTGGGGGATGAATTTATTGTCTCTGAAACAGCCCCTCTTTCGGTGGGAAATAGATTGCTCCTAAAAAATATCCCAGTTGGTACTTTTGTTTATAATGTTGAGGTGCAACCTGAAGGAGGAGCAAAACTGGCGCGTTCCGCAGGGAATCATATTGAGGTTCTTGCAAATGACCAAGGGTACACCCATCTTAAAATGCCGTCTGGTGAGATACGCAAAGTACGTGATACTTCATGGGCATCTGTTGGAGTGGTTTCAAATGAAGAGCATAAATTGCGCAACTTGGGAAAAGCTGGGCGTTCTAGATGGCTTGGTGTGCGACCGACAGTGCGTGGTAGCGCCATGAACCCTGTTGACCATCCGCATGGTGGAGGAGAAGGTCGCTCGGGAATTGGGCTCCGCAGGCCGAAAAATACCTTCGGAAAACCATGGCTTGGCATCAAGACGCGAAAGAAAAAGAAATACTCAAATGTCTTTATCATAAAGAGGCGCAAAAGCGCGCGAGAAAAACGACGCTAATCCAGACGCAGACTAAACGCAGACTTAACGCGGACTAGCGCGGAAGAGATAAAAACAAGAATCATATGATATATCATACGATTTATCATATGATTCTTGTTTTTTTTATACAGAATTACAATGTTTCAAGGCCCAACCTTGAAACATTTTATAATCTCTGAAATATAAAAAAAGGGTCGCGCGAAGCGCGACCCGGATGTTGTGTTGAGAATCACAGGAGGTCGAAATATAAACCTTCTATGGATGATGTATGGACATTGATAGTTCTTATCTTAGAAGGTGACCATTGAACACCAAAGTGGATTTCGTATACGTCATTATTATTCATGGCCTCAAGGATACCAGCGAGTAATCTTTTTTGCTCGCTGAATGGAAGCGAGAGGAAACGACAGAGAAGTTCCCGATTTGAGAAATGAACTGGAACTGATGAAGTACCCACGATGCCTTGATGGGGCACAAAGAACGGGTATCGAGCTTCTCTGTTACCGTATGGTTTCCCAGCAAATACTTGTTTGACCCTATTGGGTTCTAAGCAGCAGGAATCTATAAGTTCATCGAAATCTCCTTTGGCGATGGTTGTTTTCTTTAATGCCAACATGACATATCCTTTCAGCTACTTGAGTTGCCGCACATGGATACCGGAAATGTGCACGCTCAAGTAAAAAGGTATCCATGGGTAGTGTGTCATAGTTAAATCTATTTGTCAAGGCGCAGTTTTGAATCACATCTTTATCCAACGATTCCATGGAATCGTTGGATAACAAGTATGAGGTTGATAGAGAAAATTTCATTGACTTTAGAGCGTAGTTTATATACTATATCTTGAAGCCCGAAAAGGGCTTTATTATTGTGTTATTCGGAGTATTCGGATACAATTCGTAGATTCGGATTATCACTATGACCAGATCACTCAAGAAGGGTCCATATTTGGACCCGAAATTAATGAAAAAAATTGAAGGGAAGAAACCAGACACAGCTGGTGTTGTTAAGACGTGGGCGCGCGCTAGTCAGATTTCACCAGAGATGGTTGGTTTTACATTTGGTGTACACAACGGCAAAGAACATATTCCTGTAAAAGTGAATGAAGACATGGTTGGACATCGACTGGGAGAATTTTCACCAACAAAAAAATTCATTCGCCATGGTGGTAAAATGCAGAAAGAACAAGAGCAAAAACGAAAAGAAGCAGAAATTGTGGCGGCAAAAGCAGCAAAAACCGCTGAAACCACGAAGAAAAAATAATGAAATCTTTCCTAAAAAATTACAGACAGTCTCCAAGAAAAGTTCGTTTAGTCGCGGGCCTGATTCGCCGCAGAAGTGTTCCACGAGCACGTATCCTTTTGGATACAGCGCCCAAGAGGGCCGCAGTGCCAATGAGGAAACTGCTTGAATCAGCGGTTGCCAATGCGAAACATAATGATAGTAAAACTTCCGAAGAAAATTTGTTTGTAAAAGAAATACGAATTGATGAAGGACCAACGTTGAAACGAAGCAGGGCGCGCGCGCGTCGAGCGGCGTATGTAATCCGCAAACGAACCAGCCGTATTTCTCTCGCTCTTGGAGAACGAGAGAAGAAAAAAGAAGCTAAAGCTTCTCCTGCTATTTCGAAAACTAAAAAGCTAAAAAGCTAATGAAGCTAATAAGCTAACACATTATGACTCACAACGTACATCCATATGCACACCGTCTCGGCATTATACGCGATTGGAAATCGCGCTGGTTTAGCTCTGGAGAAAAGTATAAAGAGTTTCTTCGCGCTGATGTTCTCCTGCGTGAATATTTAATGAAACGTCTGCGTGGTTTTTACATTGCTTCTATTGAGATGGAACGTAGTAATGAGGTGTTGAAAATTATTATTAAAACGGCTCGTCCCGGAATGATTATCGGCAGGCAAGGAGAAGGATCTCAAAGATTAAAAAAGGAAATTGATAAATTTATTACAAAATCAAATATTTCCAAAGGAGAAACTAAGCTTGAAATTGAAGAAGCGCGCTTTCCAGAATCAAATGCCGCAGTGGTGAGCCAAATGATTGCCGAAGCGCTTGAAAAACGTCTTCCATTCAGGCGGGTACTCAAACAGACACTTGATAAAGTATCTGTGAATAAACAAGTAAAAGGGGTACGCATAGCGCTTGCTGGTAGACTAGGTGGAGCGGAGATGAGTCGAAAAGAGGAAGCAAAATGGGGAATGATTCCATTGCAGACATTTCGCGCTGATGTTGATTTTGCTCGTGAACGTGCTATCTTACCGTACGGTACCCTTGGTATTAAAGTATGGATTTATAAAGGCGAAATTTTCGCCGATCAAGATCAGCGAAAATAGCTTCACTAGCTTTTAGCTTCACTAGCCTCTTAGGACGGACGACAAACGTCGTTAACTTAAAGCTAACGAAGCTAACGAAGCTAACGAAGCTAACGAAGCTA
>CEPV01090859.1_pt1 | contig 24336 bp, 17 predicted proteins | sample 530451 | NCBI WGS metagenome assembly CEPV01 (sample SAMEA2620097, study PRJEB7988) | marine metagenome | isolation source: saline water (ENVO:00002010), including
AAAGAAGGATCTGGATTTGAAACTAAACGCTTATACATAAAAGCCTTATTAGCAGTTATTGTTCTTACCATATTCGGTGCTTTACTAATATTAATATTTTACGTGGAAGTCCCATCATCGATGGAAACACTATGTGCGACAATGTTGGGTGGCTTAATTAGTACAGTTCATGCAGTTACATCTCATTTTTTTGACTCTACCGATCAGGCTGAACGTGACTCGAATAAAAGAGTGGCTGAAGAAAAAAAGCCAAGTAAAAATAGAAAGAGAAAAAATGTATGAACAGAGATGGGTTTGGTATCACACTTTATTAGCTATAGAGTTGCTAATAGCAAATATAATACTTATCTGGATTGCACTATTATTATGAATTACGTTCCTCTTTTGAAATGGTGGCTTGTTGTTTGTGCCACTGTAGGTTCAGCATCTATCGGGACTTACTTTTTTGGTTTGCATGAGTTGTTATATGATGCTGATGCGACTAAAATAAGTTTCCTCATCATTGTAATTTTCAGCATTACATCTTTATGGGTTGGTGAAGCAACCAGCGGTTTGTTGTATAAGGATCTCCTTGCAACAAAAGACCTTACTACAGGCTGGTTTATTGCAGAATCACTCATGGCTCTAGGAATGATTGGAACTGTAGTAGGCTTTCTTCTCATGCTTGGGACGGCATTTGGGAACATAGATGTGAATAATACAGAATCACTCCAACTAGCCCTCTCCCAGATGGCAATGGGTATGAGTACTGCTCTGTATACGACATTGTTAGGATTAATATGTTCTTTGCTACTTAAAGTACAGCTTGTCAATTATGAATCATACCAATGAGAAGTATAAGTCCACTATTGGCTTCATTGACATACTGTTTAATATACTTCTAGGTTTTGCCTTCCTGTTCATCGTTGCCTTTATACTTATATCTCCTACACAAAAAGAAAAAGACTTTGAACGGAAAGCAGAGTTCATTGTTGTTTTAGAATGGGATGCAAAAGTTAAGGATGATTTGGATTTATATGTCCAAGATCCTACAACCAATAGATGTAGTTTCAGACATCCCATACAGGGTTTTATGCACTTAGACAAGGATGACCTTGGTAGGCGTAATGACATTACAATGGTGAATGGTGAGGTAAGAACAGTAGAGATAAATAGAGAAGTAATATCAATCCGTGGAATAATTGCTGGTTGGTATACAGTAAATACTCATTACTACAGCAACTACGCATTACCAGCATCTAAACCAATTAATGCAAAAGTATCTGTATACAAAGTAACGCCATATTCACTGGTATGGGAAGGCACTAAACAATTCAAAAGTAGAGGTGATGAAAAGACATTTGTAAGATTCAAAATCGATCCTATGGGTGATGTAAAAGAAGTAAATACAGACTTGTATATTAGAATGGTTGATTTTAAGACAAGACCAGGAGGGGGGTTGTAGCGATGATTAGTTTTTTAATAATGACTGTATTTTTATTCACAGTACTTTGCTTTTGGGTTCTTATAGAGTATAGGAAAGCACCTAAAATGCTTTTCCTTAGTATTCCTCTGATGCTTGGTTTAATAGGCTTTTCATATGAGACTTATCAGACATTACTTGGAGTCCCGAAACCAATAAGTTATTTACTTGCTAAAAAGAAACCATTTCTTTATATAGCCCATTACATTTCTGAACCTACTAATATTTACATCTGGGTTCTTGAGAAGGGAAATATTCCTCAATCTTATGTAGTAGGATACACTGAAGAACTACATAAAGCATTACAGGATGTAGAACAAAAAAATGGACAAGGTGAGACAATATTACTTGAACCAACAGATGATGATTTTGGCGAAAACAGTGAACATGGAGAAGGTGGAGATAGTAAAACCTTAACTGGTCGAGGCTTTACAAAAGGTGGAGGAATGGAGTTTTATTCATGGGACTATGAAAGCGATCCAAGGTTTAATAAGCGGTAGTATCCTACTCTTTAGTTGTGCTACAGAACAAACATGTTTAAGCCTAGTTAAAATAAAGGAAGAATGTGTTCCTATATCAGCTTACAAATCATGGAATGAATGCATGGGAGATTGCAATACTAAATTAAATCCCAAAACAAAGCCTTACAAACCTGAAATGTGGATTCGCCCCAGACCTTATGCCTATCCTTGAATTGGTGCTTCAATTGGTGCTTCAGACTTCATTGGTGCTTGATGGTGCTACACGTATTGTATATGTCTATTTTGAGGAAATGAGCATTTGCAAGGCTTAACAAGGATTATATTATACATTTGATTTATAACGTACTGATTAGAAGTCAGTTGCTCTATCCAGTTGAGCTACGGGCGCTTGGAAGAGAAGGTACTTTAATATAAAAAAAATTATAACCTGTTTCCTTGAAAGTTGTAAATTGAATCTTGATATGTGTATGTAAAAATAATAAATCATAATTTTATTTTTAAAAATATTCATTCATGCCATATCTTATTTTCCTGTAAAAGCCATTTTGTAGTATCAATCCAGGCTCGCCCACTAAGTTTATATTCAAGTTTTAAATCGTCGTTTTCTTGAAAACCAAAGTAATGATCATTTTGATTTGATTCATTATAATAACGACCTTTTTGACTCATTACAGCCCAATAATTTCCAGGGCGATTCGTGTAAGCTATTGCATCATTATTTGCATTCAACATACTGCGCCCCATCCATGGGCTCAGGTATGGAACCCCTAGAAGGTCCATGATTGTAGGGGCTAGGTCAATTTGACTGAAAAAACGTTGTTCTTCAAAAGAATGATTAATTCCTCCTCCTAAAATCAGAAGTGGAATTTGCGATCTTGTTTTTACAAATTCTTCAAAGTTTTTATAGGGTCGTTGAGGGTTTTGATAATTGGAGGTATCTGCTGTGACAAAAATCAATGTATTTTTAAACCATTTTGATTTGGATGCCTTGATCAAAAACTGATTTAACATCGAGTCAACATAGGAGATTGCCTCGTAGTATTTATTTTGAACACTGCGGTTTTTAAAATACTGATAACTTTCTGGAACATCAAAGGGATGGTGATTGGTGATGGTCAAAGCTGAAGAAAAAAAGGGTGCTTTTTCCTGATCCAAAAACTTAATCCACTTGTTGAATAATGCCTCATCAGAATATCCCCAGCCAAGAGTTTCAGTATCAAAATCAAAATCAAAGCGGTCCATGATTTTTTCAAAACCCATTTTAGGGAGCATCAACAATTGATTGTCAAAAGCAGCATCCGCATTATGGATCCACGATGTTGAGTATCCTGATTGTCTCAGTAGTTCAGGAAGACAGAGAAAATGGTTTTGATGATAGTGACTGAACACGGTCTGGCCATAATTTGGCATGACAGAACAATAGGTTGCAACCTCACCATGACGGGTTTGAAAGCCATTGGCATAGAAATTTTTAAAAAATATCCCCTTGTTTTTCCATTTTTTAAAATTTGGTGTCAGACCCAATTCACTCCCGTAACTGTCAATTTCTGAGGCACGGAAGGATTCAAGAAGAATGATCAGAATATTCATTTTTTCAGGTGAACACATTTCTTCTATCCATGGAACCTTGGATTTGATGTTTTCACACGAATTCGATGTTTGACCTCTTGCCAGTGGTAAATCCCTGTACAAGCTGTCATTAGGTATCTCACCAGGTAACATATCCACTATTTTTTTTAATGCAGCAATTGGTGCTATGATTTTCTGATCATCTGCGATTTTTCTGGACCAGTAAAAATAATTCAATGCGGATGATGTCAAGGGGTCGTTCATGTTTTTTGCCACATACGAATTGGGATATACTCCAGCAGCTGAACCCAAAAAGATGATAAGGAAAAGGGAAATGCATAAATTAATATTGGACACTTTGCTTTTCACTAAAGGATACCTCCACATTAATGAAACAAAGATGATGTTTGGTGCTACAAAAAAAAGTATGAATGTGTAATTCCCGATTATGTCCAGAATGTTGCTTGAAAATTTATCTAATTGATTAAAATATTCTATTGTTTGAAAAGGAAGATGAGTGCCAAACACAAAATAGTAATTGATATCTATGAATTGGAATAGTGTATAAAAAAAGAATAATAATATAATAATGAACTTTTCAAATTTGTCTCTGATAATAAAAATGAATATCAAAGCACAAAAAACAAATAAACAGGCAATCATTAAATCAAATAATATGCCCATGAACAAACTGTGTAAAATTCTGAATCCAGTATTTAATTGATGGAAATAAATGATACAATGTGAAACTAACCCTAAAGTAAAACTAAAGATCAATAATAGAATGATTGAAAATCTTGGAATGAAATAATATTTTTTTTGAGAGAATGAAAATCCCATTAATATCACATGATTAAAATATAAGTATATAACTGGATCAGATTCATCATTCAAAAATAAATATAAACAACTTATCTTCCTTGATTAAGTTCAATATAAATAAATTATATGAATGAAATTATTTTTATCACTTTGGGTAACTTGCTTAGGGATCATGAGTTGGATGTTTCATCTCTGATGTAATCTCAATAATTAGAAGCATGAAACCAAAATGGGATCTTTGCTTGATGAACGTCTCAGCCACCTCTGTGCCGGAAACAGGACAGGGGTTATTCCATAAATAAATATATGATCAGAATTGAGACTGGACGAATGACAGTATTTAGCAGTTATCCTGTGGCCTGAAGGGGATCGATTGCTTTGACGAGTTTTTCGTATACTTCCTCGGGAGACAATTCTGTGGTATCAAGAACCAGGTCAAATTGTTTAAAGTCGTCAATGTCGACCTGATAGAGTTCCATAAAATTCTTTCTTAACGTTGACCGCCTGCGACGACAGGTTTCAACGGCTTCTTCTAGGGTGGTTGCATCTTCTGTCTGACGTTTCGCTTCGAAAATTCTTCTGCCTGCTTCTTCAAAACTACAAGTCAGGCAGATTTTGAATGAATCCTGTACAAAGTGAAACCCAAGATGTGCATCAAGGACGAAGTGAGTATGAGTTTCTCCGAATCGCCTTTGCTCCTCATCCACTTCCCGGTCAACCTGAGGATGGGAACTCACGTATCCCACGAGGAATTTTGTGATATCCGAATAGCCATGGCGTTTTGCCGCTTCACGCATAAAATCCCCAGTTGCTTTGACTTCAAGCTGATAATTCTTTGCTAGCATTTTACGGATGGTGGATTTTCCTGAACCAGGAGTCCCTGCGAGAGTGATTTTCATGCAGACTGAATGCTGAAGTTTTCGTTAAGATCGGGTGATGGAAGACATGATCATTCAAGATTCAAAAGCTGTTCACGCATTTTTTCAAGTTCGTTTTTGAAATCAACAGCTATCCTGGAAATCAAGGCATTGTTGCTTTTGGAGGACAGGGTATTCACCTCCCTGAGAATTTCTTGAAGCATAAATTCACCCTTCTTTCCGACTTCCAGTTCCTTCAGCAGATTTTCCAAGTGAGCCAAATGGGTTTTCAGACGAACCAGTTCCTCGCTAACGTCATAACGGTCACATAAAAGGGCCAGTTCCTGGTTCAGTTTTTCGGGCTGCAATTCAACCTGATCTAACAGATCACATGCACGCTGCTGAAGTTTTTCAAAATGAGCCTTTCCTTGTCCTTGCGCTTCTTGTTCCAGTTCATCAACCATCTTCGAACAAGATACCATTCTTTCGTTAAGGTCCGTGCAGAGCGCTTCTCCTTCCTGGGACTTCATCTGTTTGAATTCCTGGAGTGCTGAAACCATACATTGATCAATCAATTCCACACAGGATTCGGGAAGCAAATCGGGACTTTGGTTTTTGATCACATCCAACTGCATAAAGTCCCGGAATTGGACTTGCAGCGAATGTTCAGAGGAATCCTCAATAAGTCTGACGAGTCCGTTCATTTCTTGAAGACGATCCTCATCGAGAACCCATCCGTTTTCACCTGCTAAGGGTTCGATTTTGACCGAGCATTCGACTTTTCCGCGACGGCAAAATCCTTTAATCTTATTCCGATATTCCTTTTCACGATTCTGGAATCCGGCAGGTAGCTTCAAACGAATATCCAGAAAACGTTGATTGACCGAACGTAGCTCCACTGTGCAGCGCCATTCTGTGGATTGAATTTCAGATGTACCATAACCTGTCATTGAGTCTGCCAAGGCCTTTTACCTCATCTATTTGAATTGTACTAAATGAACCGAAGTTTGACTTATTTACACTCAAAACTATAATATTTTCTTAGTCCCTTCGTGTCCTTAAGCCACATCAACGGTCTTAATAGCCAGATATGTCTCTGATCAAAAAACAGGTTTTCCGTTTCTTGAAATGGTTCAACCGGCCGATGCGTGATGAAATCCTAACGTTTCGGAAGGATTATGAAAAGCTTGTGGGACGTTACGAATCGTTGCTGAAACAGATTTCAAAATACATGAAAGATCACAGCTTCATTCTGAATGATGAATATAAAAATTCAGATGAGGTCTGGAAACAACTGAATTCCATCGACAGTTTCATGTTGCAGACGATCAGAGGAGATCTGGATAGGATTACTCAGGATTGTGAATACCTCATGGAAAAAGGAGAGCAGAACCCAATCGATTTCCCCTACCAGCAGGAACTGCTCACCCTTCACATGACTCAGCTCAAAGAACTTCGGCGCTACTCGGACCAAATCGACAATACCCTCAAAGATTTTGAAAAACGGCTTCTAAGGGTCGAAGAAGTAATTTCAAACCAGATGTTCGCTAATTAGTCAGGTCCGGATTTATCCTTCAAGTTTCTGAATCTGATATGCTGCCGCATCCTCCATGAACTGGTTGATGTGGGGCAAGATCTCGACTGGATTTTCAAGCAACCCCTCGATCATCAACGCATTTCTAAACAGTTGTTCCACAGCATCCTTAAGGAATGGGTTGCTTTTATTTTTCTGGACCAACTCAGAAAGGTTACGGTTGATTGGATGATTGAGGTTGATTTCAAGCTGGCGTTTCGAAGTAGGATATTCCTGGTTCATCATTTTCATCATCTTTTCCATCTGAACACTCATCCCGTCTTTTGGATTGGTGAGCGAACAGGGGCTGTCGACAAGCCTCTTTGACTCCCGGACATCTTCCACCCGATCTCCAAGCTCAGTTTTGAAGAAGGTCAGCAAGTCATTTTTTTCTTCCTCAGAGAGATTTGATTTGCTGGATTGGTCTGCCATTCCCTCGATCTCGGAATCTGAAATATTTTTCAGGGGTTTGCCGTCAAACTCCCGTACTTCCGCCATCATGTAATCATCAATCTGGTCAAAAAGGAACAGTACCTCCAATCCCTGTCCACGGAAATATTCAAGATTTGGATGCAGCATCACCGCCTGTCTTGAACCTCCCGTGACATAATAAATTTCTTTCTGTTCTTCACGCATCCTGCCGACATATTCAGAAAGGCTCGTCAATCCATTTTCATCCTCCGAGAGGGATGAATTAAAACGCAATAATTTAAGTAATTTTTCACGATTTGAAAAATCACTGGATACGCCTTCCTTAAGCAGGACCCCATTGTTTTTCCATATCTTTTTGTATAACTCCGGCTGAGATTCTCCAATCGTTTCGAGATCCTTCAGGATCCGCGAGGTAAGACTTTTTTTGATGCGTTCTATGAGCACATTCTTCTGCACATTTTCACGCGACACATTCAGCGGAAGATCCTCTGAATCAATGAGTCCTCTCACAAACCTCATGTAAGGAGGCAGCAGATGTTCATTGTCCTGCTGAATCAAAATCTTTTGCGCATAAAGGGCTACTCCGTGACTTTCTCTCGCATAGAGCACTTCATTGCTGACATTTTTTGGAAAATAAATCAGAGCATGGTACTGGATCGGAGCATCGATTGAAAAATGCAGATGATGTTCAGGATCTTCATGATCGTGACAAAACTGCTTGTAAAAAGATTGGTAGTCCTCTTCGGATAAATCGTTTTTGGATTGCGTCCAAAGAGCCTTTACCTGGTTCAGTACTTTGTCTTTGATCTTTACTTCGAAAGGCAGATAGTTCGAATAACGCTTGATGATATTCTCTAATCTGAATTCTCCACAAAATTCTTTGGCATCTTCCTTGAGCAGGATCTTGATCCGGGTACCCCGATCTTTTTTCTTGGAGGGCTGGATCTCGTAATTTCCACCTCCTTCTGAACTCCATGCCCAGGCTTCTCCTTCAGGATGCCAGGAGCGTGTTTCGAGTTCCACCTTACTGGCAACCATGAATACAGAATAAAATCCAACACCAAACTGGCCGATTAAATTTTCTGCGGACTTGTTTTCCTTCTGCATCTCCTGTAGGAATTGCAGGGTTCCTGATTTTGCAATGGTGCCCAGATTGAGCATCAGCTCATCCTTGGTCATACCGCAGCCGCTGTCTTCAAGGGTGATGCTGTTCTCCTTGTCATTGATGGAAAGGCGGATTTCAAGAGGCGTTTCCTGATCCAGTACCTCCTCCGTCAATGTCGTCAATTGGACTTTACTGAGAGCATCCGAAGCATTGGATACGAGTTCCCTGAGGAAGATATCGCGGTCGGTGTAAAGGGAATGAACAAGAATGTCGAGCAGACGTTGCATTTCTGCTTGATATTCATGTACCTCGGTCTGTTGTTTTTTAGCTGCTGCCATCTAGATTTTCCTTCATCGTTGGACTTGAATCATAATTGAAGTTAACTTTTTATTTTAAAAAATATTAAACCAATAGGGAAGAGATTTATGGTCATCTCATTATTAAAGCCTCATTCAAGGGCATTTTGATGAAACACGAAGGCTATCCATTTTTTCATCCGCATCGGGTTCGTTATTCTGAAATCGATATGCAGGGGATTGTCTACAATTCCCGCTATCTTGACTATTTTGACGCAGCGATTACTGAATATATGCGTCATTGCGGATTCAACTACGTCACCGACGCAAGAAATTCCGGCAAAGATTTTCATCTGGTAAAAGCCAGTATTGAGTTCCTGAAACCGGTGCCATACGATGAAGATGTTGAAATCGGCGTTCGGATTGGTAGGCTTGGAAGGAGTAGTCTCTGTTGGGAACTTGGGCTTTTTCAGAAACACTCGGAAGAACTAAGCACGACCGGAGAAATCATCTGGGTTTATACAAATATCGAAGATCACCAATCCGTTCCGATCCCCGAAGACCGAAGAAAACAGCTCACAGAGCCGCCAGCTCAATGAAAGGGAGCAAAAACTTCATTCATCCTCTATCTGTTGATGAATTCCATGAATCTGGCAAAGGTGTTGCAAATCGAAATGAATCTGCATGACAATTATTAATCATATCACCTAAGCTTTGAATAACGATTCTAAGGTCTGAATCGGAACATTGATTCATTATGGAAGAGCAGCAACAACCAAAAGAAATGACGATCATTCCGGTTGCCAGTGGAAAGGGTGGGGTTGGAAAAAGTGTGATTACCGCCAACCTATCAGTAAGTCTGGCCGAAAAAGGCTGTCGCGTCGTAGCCGTCGATCTCGATTTGGGAGGCTCAAACCTTCACACCTGCTTGGGACTGGACAATAACAATCCAGGCATCGGAGATTACCTGCGTGCCCATTACGGAAACCTGGAAGAACTTATTGTTGATACCTCTCATCCCAATTTGAAATTTCTTGCCGGGGACGCACGAAGCCCTTTGATGGCGAATCTGCACTCTGCGCAGAAGAACAAATTGATGAATCAGCTGCGCAAGTTGGATGCTGATTTCGTCCTGCTTGATCTGGGCAGCGGAAGTGCCTACAACACGCTTGATTTTTTTGCCATGAGTCATCATGGAATGCTGGTCTGCACCGTTGAGTACACCTCACTCATGAACATGTTGACATTCCTGAAAAACCTTGCCCTTCGCCGCATCGAACTTCAATTACCCAGAAATACCTTCCTCCGTAAATCGTTTCAGGAGTGCCTGAACCAGCCCCTTACCTCCGGGGTCATTACCTTAAGAAAAGTCCTCCACACCTTGGCCGAGATTGATAAGGAAGTTGCGGAAAGCATCCATCGAGACTGGCTCAAGTTCCGACCCCGTATCGTTTTCAACCAGGGACGCAATCCGGAAGACCTGGTTGTGGTGGATCAGATGAATGAAACACTGGAACGTAACCTTTCCCTGCGCTGTGATTATTTTGGACATTTGTTTTTTGATCCAAAAACCTCCGAGTCTCTTAGGAGGCGAGAACCTCTAAAAAGTTTTGCTCCAGAATCAAAGATTGTGGAAGACATTGATCTTCTGGCGAATCGGGTTATCCGACTCTGGAAACAGCCACTCCGAAACAGTGCGCGTTTACTGAAAAACAACACGGTCAAGATTTACGAACAAAGATATCTCTGACCCAAACCTGCATCGCAGGATTCTGGAGGATTTTTGAGAATCCAAACCGGGAATGATTTTTTACTCAGTGCTTCCTTTGTCTTCCACCACACAGTCTTGTTCAGTATGAATCTCCATCGAAAAATACTTGTCCGTGGAAGGGTTCAGGGAGTTGGTTTTCGTGATGCCACATGGAGAAAAGCCATGGAACTTGGAATCCTTGGAAGCGTCCGGAATCTGGATGACGGACGGGTAGAAATCCTGGCTTCGGCAAAATCTGAACTTATGGAACAGTTCGAAAACTGGTGTCGAAATGGACCTCCCCACGCGAGAGTGGATCAAATCCAAATTTCTGAGTCTTCTTCGGTTGATTTTTTGGAGTTCAGGGTTGAATATTGAGTTCGCATGGAACATTAAAAAAAAGAAATGAATGATGAGAGTTAATCAGCGCGGGTAACCCAGGAGAAAGCATGACCATCCCTGAAGAAATTAAAAAAGAATTCCCGGAACTCGATCAACCCTGGAACCTCTGGGAAATTCTGGAACGTGACCTGAATGAACTTCTGGCGCAGCATTCTTCTGCAAGAAGAACTAATGTCCAGACGGGTTTTCTTAAAAAAGTGATCAAAGGAGGACCTTCTTCAAATAACCAGTCGAGACTCGAAAACAGTGGCTCCAGGATGGTGGCCCGTTCCGGGTTGAAAGAAGCACCGAAATTGGTGGATGAACTTGCCTCTAATCCCCATAATTCGAATGCAAGACTGGATCTTGTAGAAATGATGACCCGCAAAACCGATGGCAAAGACGCTCTGCTCAATCGTGATGCATTCCTTTTGTCGATGGCCGAGGTTCAGGGGATTCCATTGGATGAAAAGAGGGTTCGTCTGGCTCTCACAGCACAAAATCGTTACCTGGTTTCCCTCAAGGATCTCTTCCGGCAGGAACTCTCTCAGGATGATTCAGAAGAGAAAAACACAAGAGATCAAGAATCACCGACTTCCGGTTCTTCTTCCAAATCAAATCCTTCTTCCAACGCAGTTGAGCAATACGATCGGCAGCAGTTGATCAAGCGGGGTACGCGTTATCTGGATGAATTGCTGAAGCAGTTTCGTGTCAGCATTCCCCCTGACCTGCAATCACTTCAGATGGAAAATCTCAAGGCTGGTGGAAACAGCAAATCGGTGATGAAACTTCTCAATCCCTATCTTGCTCCTATATCTGCACTTCCTCTGGCACGTAATGTTCGCAAGGAAATGCTGGAAATCCTGAAACGTTTTTCTGAAAAAGATCCTCATGCAAGTTATGCGGAGTGTCTGCTTTTCCGTAAACGGGCGACGATGTTGCTTTCTGCAATCCGCGCAGGAAACGAAGGACAGGGAGAAGTGATCGAAAGCCTGCTGAATGAAGCAATGCATGCAATTTCGAGAAGCGTCCAGAAGCTCAAAAAGGTTCCGCATGAGGAACGTCCGATGATGATTCGTGAATATGCCGTTGTGGGGCAGTTGCTTTTCCACAGTCTTTCCAGGATCCCAAAAATGCTCTCTCCGGAACAGTTCAGTCATTTCGAGAAAGCTTCAGAAATGCTGCCTGAAATTTATCAGGAAAAGGGGGTTCCGGAACTTCTTGATAAAATGAAAAAAATCATCCGTGAAATACGCGGTGATCAAACTCCTAAAGAGGAAAAAACCGAAGAATTCATTGAAGAAAAGGAGGCACCAAAAAAAGAATCTGATTCAAAAAAGCAGGAGATCCAACACGACGATAATCCGAGACGGAGAAACATTTTTGAAAAAGAACTGCCTTCTGAAGAAGAACTCTATTCCAAGAAAAAACAGGATAAACCGAAAGAAAATATTTTCCATAAACCCGTCTGATACCCCCCTCCGGGAATCTTCAAGTTTCGAGACGATTCCACGAATATTCATCCTTCCTGAATGGATCCGAGGATCCTTTTCTTCATTAAATGCGTAGGCAGACTTATATTTCTAAATGAAAATCGAAATAATACTGATTTTGTGGTCTTTACTTGCCTGATCGGTTCATGGCTTCATTTGCATCACAGATATCGAAACCCGACCTTTTTTTCTTTCATTAAAAGAACATGGCTCAAACATTCTGTAATCCGAGTGAAAATACCGTCACCCCGGAAACCCGTTTCTGGAACCGCAGGTCCATTCTTAAAGCATTGGGTCTGGGCTTAATTTCAACACTTCCCATTCCGAAACCTTTATTTTCGGTCCAAAACGGTTTTCCTTCGAACAAAAACTCCGATTTCAGTGAGACATTCAATGGTTTGACGGAAGAAAAACTGGTCACGAATTATAATAATTTCTATGAATTTACGACCGACAAAAAGGAAGTTGCAGAGATTGTTGAAGACTGGAAAAACCCTCCGCAAACTTTGGAAGTTGCAGGACGGGTCCATCGACCGCGTACGTTCGGTTCCGAAGAACTTGCAGATCTGTTTGGTTTGGAACAAAGGATCTACCGATTTCGATGTGTGGAAGCCTGGTCGATGGTCGTTCCCTGGGATGGATTCCCTTTAAGAAAATTATTGGATCAGGTCCAGCCCCTGGGGAATGCGAAATTTGTGAAGTTCACTTCCTTTCTTGATCCTGAAGCTGCACCAGGACAGCGCATGGGGCATTATCCTTGGCCTTACGTTGAAGGACTTCGGCTCGATGAAGCCATGAACGATCTTACGCTGATGGTTGGAGGTGTTTATGGAAAACCCCTGCCTAAACAGAATGGTTCGCCTTGGAGACTGATTGTGCCCTGGAAATATGGTTTCAAAAGCATCAAATCAATCGTACGCATTGAGCTGACCGATAAAATGCCAGCGAGCCTTTGGATGTCTGCAGGACCAAGCGAGTATGGATTTTATGCGAACGTCAATCCGGAAGTTGATCATCCGCGGTGGTCCCAGAAAAGGGAACGTCCTTTGGGAAACTGGTTTGACAAAGTCGACACCTTAATGTTTAACGGATACAGTGATCAAGTCGGCCACCTTTATCAGGGAATGGATCTCAATAGTTTTTACTGATGATTTGTATTCTCTGAAGCAGATCATGTTCTTCCAGTTTGCAATCCATGAAGGAATCCTACGATTTTGATTACATTGTTATCGGCTCGGGATTTGGAGGAAGCGTCAGTGCATGCCGTCTCTCCGAAAAAGGATATCGTGTGGCGGTACTGGAGATGGGGAAACGTTGGAAACCTAGGGATTTCCCCAAAACCAACTGGAACCTGAAACGCTACTTCTGGGCTCCTTTGATACGCTGGTTCGGTTTTTTCCGTCTGAGTCTCTTCCGTCATGCATGGGTCCTCAGCGGGGTTGGTGTGGGAGGAGGTTCGCTCGTTTATGCCAACGTCCTGTTGGAACCGAAACCTTCAGTGTGGCAGGACCCGGCTTGGAAGGAACTCGACGATTGGGAATCAGTCATGCCTCCCTTCTACCAACAGGCGAGGACCATGCTTGGTTCTGAAACAAATCCACATCTCGGTCCTGCTGACAGGATGCTGAAGGAGGCTGCTGATTCAGAAAAGCTTGGGGACTCTTTTGCTCCGACACCGGTAGGTGTTTATTTTGGAAAACCCGGAGTGACCGTATCCGATCCGTATTTTGGTGGTCTCGGTCCAGAACGAACGGGATGTCAATTTTGCGGAGGTTGTATGGTGGGGTGCAGGCATGGTGCGAAAAATTCCCTTGATTTCAATTACCTCTACTTTGCAGAAAAACAGGGAGTTCAGGTCTTTCCCGAAACCGAGGTCTTCGACGTTAAACCCCTTGACGGAAAATCGGAAGGAACCAGGGGCTACCGCATCAGTTGCAGGGAGAGCATCCGTAATGGACCCAGGGTGGAGGTTTCATTCCAATGCAGGGGAGTGGTTTTTTCTGCAGGGGTTTTGGGGACATTGCCTCTACTGCTGAAACTCCGTAACAGTGGTTCCCTGCCAAAGCTCAGTCCAAAATTGGGAGATGGTGCGAGGACCAATTCGGAATCCCTGATTGGAATCCGCTGTGATGAGTCCCCTGACGATTTGAGCGAGGGGGTGGCCATCGGATCTGGATTCACGCTCGATGATGAGACCCAGATCGAAGCCGTTCGCTATCCGAAGGGATCTGATGTGATGGGCCTGACGGCGACGTTGATGACCCATAGTCTTCCGGGATGGCGAAGAATTGTTGCTTGGTTGTTGGAGGTTGTACTGCATCCCCTGGAATTCTTAAAAACCCTCAGGATCTTTGGCTGGGCGGAAAAATCGATCATCCTATTGGTGATGCAGACTTGTGATACTTCTTTTCGGATGAGACTCAAAAGATGCTGGTGGAATCCCTTGAGACAATCCCTTCAGTCGGAAGGGAAACGTGTTCCTCCTTTCATCGAGCCCGCCAATCAATTTGCCGAGAAAATGGCCCGCCGCTTTCGTGGAAAACCCATGACGGCCCTGACCGAAATTTTTTTTAATGTTCCTACCACGGCTCATATTCTGGGAGGATCAATCATGGGAAAAGACAGTTCAGAGGGAGTCATCGATTCCCGAAACCAGGTCTTTCATTACCACAACCTCTATGTCTGTGATGGTAGTATGATTGGAGCCAACCTGGGAGTGAATCCCAGTCTCACTATCACAGCTCTAACAGAAAGAGCAATGAGTCACATCCCCAAACGTTCGGATCATCCTGATTTTCAATGAACCTGTTGCATGAAGGAAGGACTCCAGTATTTCTGAGGACCTTATATAAGAAGGAATCAACTCGTAAATTTAAGGTAGGTGTTTGCCTCTTCAAGCTGGTCGGAAAGGACACAAACCAGTTGTTCGGTCCATTCTGCTGCTAGTCGTACATTCTTTTGTTTCAGTAGTTCCAGCTGATCCGGATCGATGCAGAGGATTTCGGAATCTTTTAAAGCCTTCAATTCTATCGTGCCGGTTTCTGTTGTTGTCAGCATTTCTGCCCTGCCGATCAAATCTCCCCCATTTCTTTGCGCAAGGGACTGGAAGGACTCCTCTTCCCTGCATCGGATTTCGATTTGACCTGATTTCAACATCAGCCAACTGTCGTCGTCGATTTCCGTCGCATCAAGCACCCCCTCTGAGGTGATGTGAATCATGGTGGAAGATTGGATCCATTTCTCACGTTTGCGTTCTGAAATGCCAGAGAAAAGGTCATCGAATTTCCTGTTGAACCGACCTTTCAATTCGGTACCGAAATTTCCTGATTTTTGGAGGCCTGCCAACATTTTCTGATGCGTCTGTCGATATGAATTTTCGAGCCTCATGGCAAGGTTGAAAAAAAGTTTGGCAGCGATTTTTGGGTTACGTTTACGCAATCGGATCAGGCTGTCATGATTGATGACGAGCATTCTGGAAGTCACTGACGCAGCGGCACCAGCACTTCGCTGGGCTCCCCGGAAGAGCCCCATTTCCCCAAAGGTCGCACCTTTTTCCAGAACCGCCAGTTCGGTTTGCTCATACCCCTGTTCGAGGTAAATCCGAACCTTGCCATTGAGCAACACGAACATCTCACGTCCCATGTCCCCCTGGCGGAAAAGCACTTCGTCTTCTTTCAGATCGACAGTGAATGACATCAAGGTCGCGATCTTTGCTTCCCGTACGGTCATTTTTTTAAAAAGGTCGATGTTTTCTACAAAAGCCTTGTCGAATTTCAATCCCACATAATCCCAAACGGTGATCATTCCGGTTTCCATTACCACCGAAGGCAGGAAAGTCATGTCGGTGGCCAGACAGACCACGAGTGTGAAAGCCGTAAGTGTTCCGAAGAGGATTTGGGATTCCATGTCTGAGAGCACAAAGAGGATAAATCCTGCGCTGAGTGCAATGGTGGTGAGGATCATCGGGCGGACTACATGGGGCAAAGTCGCCATCGAGGCCTCCCGTTTGTCACGCAACTTTTTGGCGGTATCGTTGTAATGACTGAGGAAATGAATGGTATCATCCACCCCGATTCCAAGAGCAATAGCAGCGATTACCGAAATGGTGACTCCAATCGGGATACTCAACCAGCCAAGCGTGCCGAAAAAAATAAGTACTGCAACAATGTTTGGAAAGAGCGCGATGATTCCCATCTTCCAGGAAAGAAAAAGTGAGGAAAGAATGATGAAAATCACAGCGAGGGCCAGGAAAACACTCTGGATCTGTCCTTGAGCGATGTTGTTGGCCGACTCACTGGTGAGTACCTGTCCTCCAGTGAAACTGACCGAAAGGTGAGGCAAAATCCGGGGGATCTTTTCCTTTAAGAGTTCTCTCAATTCCAGAAAGGCTGTGGAGCCGCTGACACGCATCCGCATCGTAACCAAAAGGAGTTTTTCCTCTTCGTCGATGAAAGCGGGTCCTTCATTGTCACGCATGTCAGAAAAAAATCGTTCGACTTCATTGTCGGTCAAGCGATCCAGTCCTGAGCGGTAGTAGTCGAGATAGGTGACAGGAGAATAGACTTTGTCGATCTGCAAACCTCTGATCGCGTCAAGTTCGTTGGAACCGTCCTTCTGCAACAGCCACTGTTGAAGTTTCTCAAGCCCGAGCATCGTCTGGGCACTTTTGAGAGGATTGAAACCTTTTTGCCCTTCCTCTTTATCGGTGGGAGCACGAAAAACCAAACGAAGAGTGTCGGTTCCTGCCAGTTCGTTTTCGACCAGGTCCAGGTCGCGAACTACGGGACTTTCTTCAGGGAAACTTCGCGTAGAACTGTTGATCTCAAGCCAGATCATGCCCACTGCAGCAAGTGTGGAAACGGCAATCCAGAATCTGATGATTTGCTTCGAGTGGCTGCGGACCCATGATTTCAGAAAACCTAATAAAAAATTCATTGAATCGGCCTGCAATGAAAACACCCTGGGTACAGGAATCTGAAGGTAGCGCAGGATGGTGGGTGCAAGGGTCAAGGCGAAGAGATTGATGACAATGATTCCGATGGAAGAATAAAGTCCGAGTTCCTTGACGGCTGGAATCGGACTGACCATCAGTGCGGCAAAACCTGAAACGGTGGTCAACGCAGTCACACTGACCGGCACAGCCACCTTTTTCAGGGTCATGTCGATCACCTTCTGACGGTCCACCATTTCTCCCGAATGGGTAAGAGACATCAAGACCTCACGGTACTGCATCTGGTATTCATTGATCAGTTTGATCACATACGCGCTTCCGACGCAGATCACGATTGGAGCACAAGCCATGGTGACAAGGTTCAACTTGTCCCCAATCCATGCAAGCATCCCTGCGGTCCAGAGCACCCCGAGCATGACCATCAGAAGTGGAACCGTCACGGTACGCAGACTGCGGAAAGAGAGTATCAGGACGATGATGATCAAAAGCAGGCTGAGTGGGAGAATGGTTTTGACGTCATTACGGATCAGTTTGGAGGCCTCGAAAACCTGACGGGATTGTCCAGCAAATGCGATCCGCATCGGAAATTCCAAAATACCAGCCGAGGCATCCTTCTTCACAGAGACTGCCTCCGGATCGTCTTCAGTCGAATCTGGAATTAGATTCTTTTCTTCTTTGTCTTCCTCAAACATTTTGGGAAATGTCTGGGAGGTGAAGGGCCTGTCAGAAATCCAGACTGGCTGCTTAAGCCGTTGCCAAAATCCTTCCTGAATCTCTGGCTGCACTTCCTGTCGAACCAACGCCAGTTGGAAAGCTGCTTTTTCTTTTCTCTCTTGAATCCCGAGTCTCTTCTTTTGATCTTCAAATACCTGGAGCAGCGGTTCTTGAATCGCAGTATCGGAAGGGAGAACATCACTGCTGAAACGGATAACCAGTGCAGCGGTCCGGAGGTCGATTGATACGAGGTCTCCCTCCATCAATGGGTTACCCGTCAGTTCCTTCATTGAGGAACGTATCTTCTGGTCAAAAGCTAAATGGAGTTCTTGTTCATTCTGTTCATAGAGATCCTCCGTACAGAGCCATCCTGCTTCCTGGAGTTCTTTGGCATTGCGCTGTCCTTCCGGGACTTCAAGCATTCCGGCCAATTTTTTGGTGACCTTTGATTTTTCAGGGTTTTGAGTGGTCTCCGATTCCTGGAGCAGGGTTTCCGCTTCCAGATTTTCTGGCTCCTCCTCCAGTTCCTGATCGAGTTCGTTTTCGTTTGGATTTTCCAGCCCTGCTTCAAATTCCCCTTCTCCCTCATCCGGATCAAAGGCCAAACCTTCATCCTCCGAACCATCCTTTGCGCTGATTGGGAGGCCATCAAGGATGCACTGCTTCGCATGGCGGTATCGTTCCAGCAGCGAAACACAAACCGATCCTGGCTGAAGGGTGTGGAGGTATGATTTCCCGGAACAGGTTCCCGGGGGTCTGGGTATGTCAAGAAGGCTTGTGACAGCAATTACTCCAGGGATTTTTCCTCTTACCTCACGACCAATGCGGGCCAGGGTGTCGATGAAATCAAGCCCCACTCCGGTTTGTGGCTGATGCAAAGCCACCACCAGGACATCTTCATTGCCGAAAGCATCACGGACCTCGAGGAACTCCATGTAAGCTCCTGAGCTTCTTTCGATGAAAGGTTCTACGGTACTGTCGATGATCAGGTCTCCGCTTTGTGGATCGAAGAGTTTTTGTCCGACCTGATACCAGAAGAAGATGCTGATCACGAGGGCTGTCAGCATGATCAGCTTTGGAAACCGGTTTAAATGTAAAAAGAAACGGGTATACATCAATCAGAATCCGGCGAATTTTTGTGTGTAAACCAGATAAAATTGGGTCGTATCGAGCACTGAATCCAGCATTTTCTGGTAACCAGCATTGACGCTATAGAGTTTGAATTCCAGCACATAGTTTTCTTCCGGCCTTTCCCAAGTTCCAAGAACCAGCCAGCCCCTTTGACTGAAGGGCATTGTGAGGTAGTGGATTGCTGCAACCCGGATCTGATTGTCCGGTGTTTTTACCACCGCAATGCCACTCAACTGCTCCCGCTGCAGGTCCCGGCTGGAATCAGCCAGACTGCTTTCGTTTTCATAAAACAACACATGGGAATCTTTAGGCACTCCTGAAAATTTCCTTTGGGAATAGATCATGATCCAATAAAAGTAAGGAAAAGTTCTCTCGAATGATGTGGCCCATGTTGTATAGGGAGCACTGACCGTATTAAAATGCAGTTTGTTTTGGTTCTCAATGCGATAGGAATATACATTTTTCCTGCTGTAGACCCCAGCATCGAATTTCCAAGCCATCCCTTTCCAAAGCGCATCGAGTTCTAGGGCAAAGAAATTGGTCCGGGCTTCCTTTTCACTGTAGGAGGACATCAATCCTTCGAATGCTGTTTTGATGCTTCCTCCCGAGGTACTCCGGTCATAGACAAAACTTGTGGTCGGGTCAACATCGAACCATTGGAAATAACTCAGTCGTGCATCGACCATATCCCCTGTCCATTGATACTGCAGTCCGTAATAGTCACGAAAGATGCTGCTGCTTCCTTCATTCTGACTTTGCTGCTGCTGTTCCAAACTGTCACGGAAGCCGACGAATTTCATGCCAAAGGTTTCCTGTTTCAATGGAGCCAGGTAGGCGTTGAAATTGTGCTCTCCCCCGAACCAGCTGTATTTGACGGAGGTCAGTGAATCCTTTTGCTTGTCCGGATCGAAGGTACTGAAAAATCTCATGATGTTGTTCAGGTGCAGAGTATCGATGGTACTGTCGAAGTCCACCTTCCCAAGTTTGAAGATCTGGGTTCCATAACGCACCTGATGCCTCCCCGAACGGTAATTGTTATAGATTTCCCGGAGTGTGAAAAGATTGTCAAAAAAACGTTCCTGATTCGCTTCATAACTTTGGGTGAAGGTGACACTCAGCCTGAAAAAAGAATAGGTTTTTTCCGACATCTGGATCCTGAACTGGGGAGAATAGGTGGTACTCAGCTTATATTCATTGATGGTTGAAATTTCAGGATCGATCAGATAAAGCCCTTTGATTTCACTGGAACCGATGAGGGTATTGATTTCGTGGGTGAAACTGACTTTTGCGTCGAAAGGAACTTCAGTGGAATCTTCTACTATTTCCGTCAGATCGTCTATGAACCCACTTTTCTCAGATTCACTTTCTTCTTCTGAGGGATCTATGAACACCTGTGTTTCTTCAGTCAAATCCTGAGGTTCTTCACGGAATTCTTCCAGGTCATTGAGGATCTTCAATGCCAGTTCAAGGTCTTCCGGGGTCATCCTGGAGGTGGCATCTCGCTGGTATCTTTCCAGGTTTTCCCTAACGGAAAATAAGGGTTCTTCACGCTCCTTGAGTTCCAGAATTTCCTGATAAAGAAGTGCCAGTTCAGAAAATCTTGGAGGAAGTTCCTCTTTTGGGTAAATCGCGTTGCGCTGATCCAAGGCAAGGTGGTAGAGCAGAACCAGCCTAAGGGTGTAACCGCCTTTGAACCATCCTGACTCAAAAAGAGAGATGAATGTATCAGGATCTCCGCTGGCCATTGCCGCGGCGGTTTCTGATTCGATCCTTTGCTGAAAATGGTTGTTCCAGTGCTGATAGGCATCTTCGCTCAGACGCCCGTCTTCCATCCTCTTCCTGGCCTCTTCATTGATCTGTTCAATCACTTCCCGGGCCTTTTCTGCGAGACCCAATCGGATCTGTCTGTCCGTGGTTTTGTGGGAACGCAACATCAGGTTGACCAGGATCAGGGCTTTTTGGTCGAGGTAATTCCGCCAGGACTGAAGTTCTTGTGAGATTTCTTTTTGGGTTTCCGATGCAGATGAGGAGTCCTCTTCTCCGGCTAACGGGTCTTCCTCTTCGGCAAAAGGATCCTCTTCATCGTCAAAGGGATCCTCCTCCGTTTCAACAAGGTTTTCAGTCTCTTCGTCGAAGGTTTCATCCGATGCCGGACTTTCTGTTTGAGGATCCTCATTTTCGGAAAACAAATCTTCTTCCAGATCTTGACTGGCTTCCCCGGTCAGTGGTGTCTCAAGATCCCCTGTGGGGCCTGTTTCCTGGGCCAAGAGTCCAGCTGCAAGGAAAAAGCAGGCAATAAGGCAGAAAAGACGTTTCATAAGTTCAACATCAAGGATTCAAAAGCCCAGGGTTTTGCAGGAGCTTTTCAGGGGTTTTTAAATCAGTCCCCTTTCCGTAATGAACCTTGGTGATCAATCGGTGATGAAGAGGGAATCCGCACTGGATCCCTTGAGGTAAGGGTCTCGTAGTGCATTAGTGAACAGTCTCAGTTTTTTCCCTTCTTTGGCAATATGAACCAGGGTTTCAAAAACGTAGGATTTTTCTTTACCCTGGGTGGTTCTGACCCTCAGTACGGTGGAAAACCACTGGTTTTCAAGCTTGATGTAGTATTTTGGAAAAAACCTGTAAACCTTGCGCATCACTTTGGATGAAAAAAAATTCATGGTGATGGGAACTTTTTTCTTTTTGTCATAATAGGCGACAATACGGTCATAGCCTTTTCCTTTGCGCCTGATATCAATTTTAAAATAGTTGGGCTGTTTTTTAAGCCTGATGCATTTGCTGCTTTTGACTCCTCGATTCAGCAGTTCAAAATCCGCCAGATCGATGTTGGTCCCAGGCAGCAGGGAACTGTCATCCGAAGGGAAACTGCGGCAGTTTTCATTTGCATTCCTTCGGCATTGGGAACAGACATACTGACGGTTGCCACGAAGGATCACACAGCGTGGCGCATTCGGTCCTTTTGCAAAAAAGACTCTCCGGTTCTTTGCGATTCGTTGAAAATGAAGCAGTTCCTTTTTGCTGGACCGTAGTTTTTTCTTCTTACAAACCTTGCCTTCACAAGGACTGATTTCGAGACTGACACTGACGTTTTTCCGTAATAAAGGGTTGGAACGCTGGCTCTCGACCAGGAATGCGGCAATTTTTTTTGGAGTATTCAACTGCTTGCATCCTACTCCCAAAAGTGTTCCAGGGAGCAAGATCCAAAGGATCAGATGAGCAACAAGGAACGAATGGCTTTTCATAGCATCGGTCTGAATTGATGAAGATCCTGGAGGATTCTCCTTAAACCTTTATAGAAGGTGCAAATTCAAGGCAATGAAGGCACTAAAAGTAACATTCAATGGTTTTTTCTCCTGCGGGAAGAGGTGACGCTTGTCATAATCCTTCCATGAAAGAAATCCTGGAACGATCTTTACGTAAACGTAGTTTCCTGCTCATGCTGCTGTTGTTGCCCTTGATCTGGATCATCTTCGACCTGCTGTTTGATCCAATCCAGGCGAACCCGTTGCAGGAATTATTGATTTCAACTGGAGAAACATCAGCCAGGCTGCTTGTTGGTCTGCTCTGGATCTCTCCCCTCAGACGGGTCTTTCCAGGATCCCGAATATTGCAGGCCCTTCAAGCGCAAAAAAGAGTCCTCGGTCTCGGAGTGTTTTCCTATGTCCTGCTTCATTTTTTAATCTATCTGGTGGACCGGGCCGATCTCCAAGAAATCGTGGAAGACCTGTTTCGGGTCTTCCTCCTATGTGGACTGGCAGCTTTTTCGATCCTGATTCTGATGGCGCTGACCAGCAGCAATCGAAAAATCCGGCAGCTTGGAGCAAAACGCTGGAAGATTTTACACCGTGCGGTTTATGCAGCTGCAGGAATGATTCTTCTGCACATGCTGCTCAAGGAAAAAAGCGATCCCCTTCAAGCCTGGCTTTTGTTTTTGCCTCTGGCGGGAGCCGAAATCCTGCGCCTGATAGTTTGGCTCAGAAACCGCAGCACTGCTTGACGGTCCCCGGGAAAATCTATATTTTGGATTGATCCTCTTTTAGCATCATGAACACGCTGCCTGTCAACACCAAAATCATCTGTACCCTGGGGCCGGCCACAGAGGGGTTTGAAACCCTCAAGTTTTAGGTTATGGTTTGAAAAATTATTCAAAATACTTTATTGATTTCAGTAATATATAAAATATACACCAGCATCTCATAATCTTATTCGATTTTCCCCCACCGTATCCCCCATCAACTTTCAGAATTTCTAGGGTAATCTGGAGTAGTTGACTTATTTAAGCGGTATTCATTCAACACCCTTTCCAGGCACAGATCAGGGTAACTACTTTATGTATCGAAGGACGGCCCCTTGGGTGATCATGGGTTCTCCACCAGCCCTTGTATCTGGGTCAGGGGGGCACCTTGATGCACGGTCAGAATTGCTGTGAAGCAATGGAATGGGGGAATTTGTTACTAAAGAGTTATCAGAAAATTACCACTACTTCTGGATCTCTTAAAGGGGACAGGTCAATTGCCTGCTTAAACGTTGAAGATTTGTTAAGAACACCGTTCAATCGAAACCCAAAGACATAGTAAGTGCTCGCCAAGCCAAATGGAAATTGCCCTCGGAGAAGGGCCTCACATCAACGGGCTGCCCGTTTATCCAGGTGGACAATACTTCAATTTCAGTAAGGCGTTCAACTGGTATAGTTGTGGGGTTGTGTGATAGTACCACCAGATCAGCATGCTTTCCAACCTCTAGTGTTCCTACCTCATCTTCCAATCCAAGCTGCCACGAAGCATGACTCGTCACCGCGTGAAGTGCTTCTACAATGGTAAGTTGTTGTTGAGCACCTATAGGCACGTTGGTTCCACGAGGTGTCCGCAGTATCGCAGTCCTCATGGCCCGCCATAGACCGAGGGGTGACCCTGGACTATCAGTGTGAAGAGTTACCCGATGACCTGTATCAATCGCTGTTCGCAAAGGCATGTAGCGCTCCAAACGTTTCTCCCCGATTAGCTGCGGCAGTTTCTCTCCATAAAAGTAAATGTGGTCGATAAAGAAGCTCACTGTAACCCCTAATGCCCTGGCACGCTGGAGTTGTGTTTCAGTAATGAGGGCATTGTGCTCCAAGCGATGGCGATGATCTTTACGAGGGTGCTCCTTTAATGTAGACTCCACCGCATCTAATACAGCATCTATTGCTCGCTCTCCCTGCACGTGAACAGCAAGCTGGAATCCACGACGATGGAACTCAGCAAAACGCTCTTGAAAATCATCCTGAGTGTAATTGAGCTCAGCCATGTGGTCTACACCAAGGTTGAGACGTTCTC
>CEPV01022697.1_pt1 | contig 24233 bp, 25 predicted proteins | sample 530451 | NCBI WGS metagenome assembly CEPV01 (sample SAMEA2620097, study PRJEB7988) | marine metagenome | isolation source: saline water (ENVO:00002010), including
ATTAAGCAGCGAGAGCAAATTTATCATTTGCAATTATAATTTAGCCCATTACGGCGGAACAATACCGAACGAAAGAATAGCTTTTAGACACCCGTCGATCCTAGTTCACCCCCTTAAGTTGTAAATGGTGGAGGTGGTGGGTACTGCCCCCACGTCCGCAATGTTTATTACGAAATTCGTTTATCGTCATAGTTGGAAATCCAACTCTATTAATATAAAACTAGTTTATTAAGATTCAATAAGTTTTTTACATGGAATTAACCGATTTACAAAAAAAAGAGATAGAAGAACTAAGGTCTCAAAAAAATTCGACCAAGAGGGTAACTTCACCTGAACTAGAAAAAATACTTTACGAGGCAATACCCGTTTTAGATCATGGTTTTGTTAGAGTGGTTGACTATATGGGAGATGATACTTCCATTGTTCAATCAGCAAGAGTTTCTTATGGAAAAGGAACCAAAAAGGTATCTACAGATAGCGGACTCATAAAATATTTAATGCGTCACAGGCATAGCACACCATTTGAAATGTGTGAAATAAAATATCATGTGAAACTACCAATCTTTGTTGCAAGACAATGGATTAGACATCGAACAGCAAATGTAAATGAATATTCTGCGAGATATTCAATTTTAGATAAGGAATTCTATCTTCCTGCTAAAGAAAATTTGGCAGCACAGTCAAGAAATAACAGACAAGGAAGAGGTGATTTAATTGATGGTGAGCAAGCAAACGATATTCTCAAAATATTAAAAGAAGATGCTGAAAAAAATTACAATGATTATGAAACAATACTTAACGAACGCCATAATGGAACAATAGTCAATGAAAGCAAAAAGGGACTTGCAAGAGAGCTCGCAAGAATGAATTTGACGCTCAATACCTATACACAGTGGTATTGGAAAACAGATTTGTTAAATTTGTTAAATTTTTTGTCTTTGAGAGCCGATAATCATGCTCAATACGAGATTAGGGCTTATGCCAGTGTAATGATTGATTGTTTAAAAAAGTGGGTGCCTATAACTTACGAAGCCTTTATGGATTATCGAGTAGGTGGAATGGAATTATCTTCTAAAGGAAAATCAGTAATCTCAAAAATGATTAAAGGAGAAAGTTGTGATTTTGAAAATTCAAAATTATCCAAAAGAGAATGGAATGAGTTAATGCAGTCTTTTGGTTTTAATGAAAAGATGATTTAATTTTTTTTGCTAATTCTAAATATACTTTCGAAATTCTATGTTCAAGATTTTCCTCAATTAGTGGTTTTCCATTGTCAGCAGCTTTTCCGACATCTGGGTTAATAGGAATTTTTCCTAAAAAGTTTTTATTAAATTTTTTGGCAATACTTTCAACTCCACCTTCTCCAAAGATATTATATTTTTTTCCATCGTCACCTTCAAAATAGCTCATATTATCTATAAGACCAATTATTTTAACTCCAAGTTTATCAAACATTTTGATTCCTCTTTTAACATCTAAAAGAGCAATTTCTTGAGGAGTTGAAATTATTACCGCACCATCAATATTAATTTCTTGTGAAAATGTCAATTGAGTATCCCCAGTTCCCGGAGGCATATCGATAATAAGAAAATCTAAATTTTTCCAAAGTACTTTTTGAGTGAGAGTTCTTATTGCATTTGTTACCAAAGGTCCCCTCCAGATCAAGGGTGTTTCTTCATCTACTAAAAAACCAATGGATATACACTGCACACCGTATTTTTCAATTGGTGTAAAATTATTTCCATCGCTTTCAGGCTTTTGATTAATGTTCATCATCTTAGGTAAAGAAGGTCCATAAATATCTGCATCAAGAATGCCTACTTTTGATCCAAGATTTTTCAAAGCCATCGCCAAATTAATAGCAAACGTTGATTTGCCAACTCCACCCTTGGCGCTTGAGATAGCTATAGTAAATTTTGTTCCTTGGATTGGTTTTTTTATAAAGCTTTTTTGAGCTACTTTTTCTTTCATTGATTTACTTAAGTAAGCAGTTTTTTATTCATAGTAATATCTTAACTTGTTTTTCACTCTAAAAACATTATATACATTGGCATGGCCAATGATGATAATTTTGGAAGAGGAGAAAGTCCTTGGGGATCCCCAGGAGGAGGGGGTAATGGCTCAGGAAGAAAAGGACCAACACCTCCGGACATTGACGAAATTATAAAAAAGATTCAAGATTTAATAAAAAAATTTATACCTGGAAATGGTTCCGGTAAAAAACCAATAATTCTAGGTTTAGTTATTGTAATTGCGATTTGGGCATTTAGTGGATTGTATAGAGTGCTTCCTGATGAACAAGGAGTTGTTCTGAGATTTGGAAAATTTGTTTCTACAACTCAACCCGGCTTGAATTATCATATTCCTTATCCAGTGGAAACCGTTCTTACTCCAAAGGTTACAAAAGTAAATAGAATTGATGTAGGTTTTAGAGCAGCAAGTGACACAGGAAGAACTTCTGCCATAGGCGATGTTTCAGAAGAAAGTTTAATGTTAACCGGTGATGAAAATATTGTGAATATTGATTTTTCAGTTTTTTGGGTAATCAAAGATGCTGGTAAGTTTTTGTTTAAAATACAAAGCCCTGTAGTAACAGTAAAAGCTGCGGCCGAAACAGCCATGAGAGAAGTCATAGCAAGAAGTAGACTTCAATCAATATTAACCGAAGGTAGATCCACAATTGAATTAGAAACACAAAACATTATGCAAGGTCTTTTGGATGAGTACGAGTCTGGAATACAAATCACTCAAGTACAAACCCAAAAAGCTGACCCACCTGATGAAGTAATTGATGCCTTTAGAGATGTTCAAGCTGCAAGAGCAGATATGGAACGTTCAAAGAATGAAGCAGAAGCTTATCAAAACGATGTCATACCAAGAGCGCGAGGAGATGCAGCAAAAATCTTACAGGAAGCAGAAGCGTACAAGAAACAGGTTGTTGCCCTAGCAGAGGGAGAAGCGAGTAGATTTTTAGCAATTTATAATGAATACAAATTAGCAAAAAGAGTAACTCAGGAAAGAATGTATCTCGAGACCATGGAAAAAGTTTTAGCGGATATAGATAAAGTCATTATAGATAAAAAAGCAGGAGGAGTAGTTCCTTACTTGCCTTTACCAGAGTTAACTAAGAAGTCGAAAGGAACTGACACACAATGAAATTAGGTAAATTTATACTTCCTATTATAATCGCTCTTGGAGTCTTAGCTTATTTATCATTTTTTACAGTAAAAGAAATTAATCAAGCGATAGTGTTACAATTTGGTGATCCTAAAAGAGTGATCGCAGAACCGGGACTTAAAGTAAAAATTCCTTTTATTCAGAATGTTGTGTTCTTAGATCGTAGAATATTAAGTTTAGATCCTCCACCGGAAGAAGTTATTGCATCAGACCAAAAAAGATTAATCGTGGATGCCTACTCACGATTTAAAATTGTTGATCCGTTGAAATTTTATATTTCAGTGGGCAATGAAATGGTAGCGAGATCAAGATTAGCTACTATTATTAATTCGAGATTAAGAAGTGTTCTAGGTAAGCATAGTCTTGCAACATTATTATCTGAAGAGAGATCAAAACAAATGGCAATTATACAGGAAGGCGTTAACATTGAAGCAGAAAAATTTGGTATAGCAATTATTGATATTAGAATTAAAAGAGCCGATCTTCCGCAAGCAAATAGTGAGGCTATATATAAAAGAATGCAAACCGAGAGAGAGAGGGAAGCAAAACAATTTAGAGCGAGAGGAGCTGAGATGGCGGTTACCATTACTTCAACGGCAGATAAAGAAGTTACTGTTATTTTAGCAAATGCAAATAAACAATCTGAGATTATGAAGGGTGAAGGAGACGGTATAAGAAATAAAATATTTGCCGGTGCCTTTGGTCAAGACTCTGAGTTTTTTTCCTTCTATAGAGCGATGCAAGCTTATGAAAAAGCATTAATCGGAGGAGAAACATCATTAATCTTATCTCCTGATAGTGACTTCTTTAAATTTTTTGGGAATACAGAAGCAACCAATAACTAAATATTAAATTCGATGAAGGAGTTAGTAATTGCTTTCGGTTTATTACTCTTCATAGAAGGTATTTTGTATGCCTTATTTCCATCAAAAATGAAAAATATGCTAAAAACCATTGAAAAAATGGAAGTCAATCAGTTAAGAACAGGTGGTTTGATTTTTGCTTTGATTGGTTTTGCAATTGTTTGGTATTACAAAAGTTAGTTATGAATTTAGGTAAATATAAATTTTATTTTATAAACTTTATTTTAATAATTTTTTTTTCTACCTCTGTAAATGCTAAAGAAGCTTCAGCCTCATTTGCTGATTTAGCGGAAAAATTAATGCCATCCGTTGTAAATATTTCAACGACTCAGACAATCAAAGGCGCAGTTAACCCTCTTCCATTTGACTTTCAGTTTCCTCCGGGATCACCTTTTGAAGATATGTTTAAGGATTTTAATAGACCGACCGAGAGACAAATTAGTTCTTTAGGATCGGGATTCATTATTGATGCAAAAGGAATTGTGATTACTAATAATCATGTAATTCAGAATGCAGAGGAAATTATTGTTAAAGTTAATGGCAAAAAAGAATTTAAAGCCAAAGTATTAGGAAACGACCCACTTTCAGATGTTGCGGTTATAGAAATTATTTCTGATGAAACCTTTATTCCAGTAAAGTTTGGAGATTCAGATAAAGCAAGGATTGGAGATTGGGTGATTGCAATTGGCAATCCTTTTGGTTTTGGTGGAACAGTTACTTCTGGAATTATATCAGCTCGAAATAGGGAAATTGGGCTTTCTCGTTATGAAGATTACATTCAAACTGATGCATCAATCAATCAAGGAAATTCTGGGGGACCACTTTTTAATTTAAATGGCGAAGTAATTGGAATTAATACTGCAATATTAGGTCAAGCAGGGTCTATTGGAATCGGATTTGCAATCCCATCAAATTCAGCATCTCTAGTTGTTAGTCAATTGTTGAAGTATGGTGAAACCAAAAGAGGTTGGTTGGGAGTTAGAATTCAGGAAGTTACAAAAGAAATTGCAGAGGTGGAACAATTGGATTCTCCCAAAGGAGCTTTAGTCGCTAGCGTAGGTGACAACAGTCCAGCAAACAAAGCAGGGATTAAACCTGGGGATATTATTTTAGAATTTGATGGTAAGGATGTGGATACGATGAGAACTTTACCGAAAATTGTTGCACTAACAGAAGTGGGTAAAAACGTAATCGTTAAAATTTGGAGAAATAAAAAAGTAATTTCAAAAAAAGTTTTGTTAGGTCGACTTGAAAGCTCAAAAGAATTTGCATCACTTAAAGAAAAGGAGGTACCAACTGAAATTAAATCCCTTAAAATTTCAGCGAGGTTATTAACTGAAGAAGATATTAACCAACGACAATTGCCCCTAGATACAACCGGAATTGTAATTACCGAAATTGCTTCTGACAGTCCAGTTTACAATCATTTGCAAGTTAATGATATTATTGTCGAACTTCAAAAGACAAAGATTAATAATTTAAATCAATTAAAAGATATATTGAAGAAAAGCTTTGACGAAGGCGAAAAGACTTTATTGTTTGCAACTTATAACAATCAAAATGTAAGACGCTATCTAGGAATTAGATTAAATTAATATTCCATTCCATGAAGCGAAAGCCTATAATTGTTTTGTTAGCCGGTCCAACGGCGTCAGGAAAATCTAAGCTTGCAATTAAATTATCAAAAATTATTGATGGAGAGATTGTTAATGCAGATAGCATGCAAGTTTACAAGGAATTAAAAATTTTAACATCTAGACCTTCTTCTTCAGATTTAAAAAAGGTTAAACATCATCTTTATGGCTTCGTTTCCGTAAAAAAAAATTTTTCAAGTGGCTCTTGGTTAAATATTGTCACCAAAAAAATTGAATCAATTTTAAAGAAAAAGAAAGTTCCTATTTTAGTTGGAGGAACGGGTCTTTATTTTAAAGCATTAGTTGATGGCCTGGTCAAGATTCCAGATATCCCAATACCTCTAAGGGAAAAAATTAGAAAATATCATAAAAAAATTGGTCAGGAAAAATTTTATAGTGAATTATTAAAATTGGATTCCAAAGTTAAAAATTTTATTCTTAAAAGCGACAAGCAAAGATCAATTAGGGCGTATGAAGTTAAAAAATTTACTAAAAAATCTCTATACAACTGGACTGAAAATACTAAACCAACATTTGATCCAAATCTTTTTCAAAAATTTTTTATTGATCCTTCCAGAAATTTATTATTACAGCAAATAAATTTACGTATAAATAGAATGTTTAGGCAAAGAGTAAAGCAAGAAGTTAAAAAATTTTCAAAACTAAGAATCCATCCAGACTTGAGCGCAAACAAAGTGATTGGTTTACAAGAAATTAAAGATCATTTGGCAAAAAAATTAACATTAACAGAAGTTAAGAATTTAATCCAAATCAGAACTCGTCAGTATGCAAAGCGTCAATTTACATGGGCTAGAGGAAAAATGAGTTCCTGGAAGATAATTAATCCTAAAAATTATAAAGATATTTTGATCCACTTGTCAATTAGCAATTCTTAAACTTGACCAAAAGCTAAACTCCGTTAGATTGTTCTAATGGGAAATTTAATGACAGGTGCTGCAATTGTTTTCAAGACTCTTGAAGAACAAGGCGTGGATACTATTTTTGGCTATCCTGGTGGAGCAGTCTTGCCTATCTATGACGAATTAATAAATCATAAAAAAATTAAACATTTTTTAGTTCGTCATGAACAGGGGGCGGGTCACGCAGCAGAAGGCTATGCTAGATCATCAGGAAAACCTGGCATTCTTTTGGTTACATCGGGTCCAGGTGCTACCAATGCGGTAACAGCTTTAACCGACGCCTATATGGATTCAATCCCAATCGTATGCATTACAGGTCAAGTTCCCACTCATTTGATCGGAACCGACGCATTTCAAGAATGCGATACCACAGGAATCACACGACCATGTACAAAACATAATTGGCTAGTTAAAGATGTAAAGGATTTGTCCAAAATCATGCACAAAGCTTTTGAAGTCGCTACCACCGGAAGACCAGGTCCAGTTTTAGTTGATATTCCAAAAGACATTCAGTTTAATAAAACAAAATATATTTCTTACAAAAATAATAAGAAGCAACTAAGTAGTAAGAAAAATAGTCTTTTTACCAAAAAAGATATTGAGACGACCATAGAATATTTTAGAAAATCTTCTAAGCCTGTAATTTATAGCGGTGGTGGCGTTGTTAATTCAGGACCTGAGGCAAGCAAGTTGTTAAGGGAGATGGTTAGAATAACTGGTTTTCCAATTACTTCTACACTTCAAGGATTAGGATGCTATCCCGGGGAAGATAACCAGTTTATTGGCATGCTGGGAATGCATGGAACTTTTGAAGCAAACAATGCTATGCACGATTGTGATTTGTTAATCAACATTGGAGCTCGATTTGATGATCGTATTACAGGAAAAATTGAAGAATTTTCTCCAAAATCAAAAAAAATACATATCGATGTTGATCCGTCTTCTATTAACAAAATTGTAAAAGTTGATTTGCCAATTGTAGGAGATGTAACAAATGTTTTAAAATCGTTTATTCGAACTTTAAAAAAGAAACATCCAAACTTTGAAAAATCAAACAAAGAAAAAATTTCAAAATGGTGGGAGCAAATTGATAAATGGAGAAACAAAAGGTCTTTAAATTTTATTAACAGTACAAAAATAATTAAACCACAACATGCCGTTAAAAGGTTATATGAGCTAACTAAACAAGAGGATGTACTCATAACTACCGAGGTAGGTCAGCATCAAATGTGGGTTGCGCAACATTATAAGTTTAATAAACCGAATCAATTGATGACTTCAGGAGGACTGGGTACCATGGGCTATGGTTTACCAGCAGCAGTTGGAGCTCAAATTGCAAATCCAGGCAAGTTGGTTATTGACATTGCTGGTGAAGCATCGGTATTAATGACTATGCAGGAAATGTCAACTGCTGTTCAACATAAATTGCCGATTAAAATTTTTATTCTAAACAATGAATATTTGGGAATGGTTCGTCAGTGGCAGGAATTGTTACATGAAAAAAATTATTCTGAAAGTCATACTGCGGCTCTTCCAGATTTTGTAAAACTGGCAGAAGCTTATGGATGTGTAGGAATTCGTGCAAAAACTCCTGATGAATTAGATCAAAAAATAAAAGAAATGATCAAAGTTGATAGGCCAGTTATTTTTGACTGTGTAGTTGATAAAGAAGAAAATTGTTTTCCAATGATTTTATCGGGAAAACCCCACAATCAGATGTTGCTTGGAAAGCAAGAGGAAGAAGAAATTTCAGATGAAGGGAAAACGTTAGTATAAATGTCTATATCAAAATCAGCTTATAGTATTGCAGGAAAATCTGGAAAAATTGAAAAGCATGTAATTGTTGTTTGGGTAGATAATGAAACGGGTGTTTTGGCCAGAGTAGTTGGTCTTTTTTCTGGACGTGGATACAATATCGATTCCTTAGCAGTTGCAGAAGTTGATAAAAAAAATAATTTATCAAGGATTACGATTGTAACATCGGGAACACCACGAGTAATAGAACAAATAAAGCTTCAATTAAAAAAGCTTGTTCCCGTTCACAAGGTTGCTGATTTTCCAAAAGACAAGACATTATTTAGAGAGTTGGCACTTTTAAAGGTGGTGTCTAGCGAAAAAAAAAGAAAAAAAGCAATAAAAATATGTAAAAAATACAATTCACTAATTTTAGACAAGACAAACAAATCATTTGTGGTAGAAGTTGCTGCTTTAAGAAAAGAAATTGATAAATTAATAAACTTTTTGCAACCGTTAGGACTTGCCAGCATATCGAGAACGGGAGTCGTGGCCATGTCAAAAGGATCCGAAGTATTTGGAGAAAATTAATGAAAATGTTTTACGAAAAAGATGCTGAAGTAGATTTAATTAAATCTAAAAAAGTTGCAATTTTTGGCTTTGGAAGTCAGGGACACGCTCATGCTCTTAATTTAAAAGACAGCGGTGTAAACGATGTGGTAGTTGCTTTAAGAGAAGGTTCTTCTAGCAAGAAAAAAGCAGAATCCCAAGGACTTCGGGTGATGAGCTTGTCTGATGCAGCTGAATGGGCTGATGTGGTTATGATTCTAACTCCAGATGAACTTCAAGCCCAAATTTATAAGAATCATATTGAACAAAGAGTTAAAGAAGGAACCAGTATAGCATTTGCCCATGGCCTGAATATTCATTTCAATTTAATTAATGCAAGAAAAGATTTAGATGTTTTTATGATTGCTCCAAAAGGTCCTGGACATTTGGTAAGAAGTGAATATCAAAAAGGAGGCGGAGTCCCATGTTTAATGGCAATTCACAAAGACAGTTCTGGTAAAGCTCGTGATCTAGCCCTCTCATATGCCGTAGCTATCGGCGGAGGGAAGTCGGGTATCATTGAAACAACATTTAAAGAAGAGTGCGAAACAGATCTTTTCGGAGAACAAACGATTTTATGTGGTGGCTTAGTAGAACTGATCAAAAATGGTTTTGAAACACTGGTTGAAGCTGGCTATTCACCTGAGATGGCATATTTTGAATGTTTGCATGAAGTAAAGTTAATTGTAGATCTGATTTATGAAGGCGGAATTGCAAACATGAATTACTCAATTTCAAATACTGCCGAATATGGAGAGTATGTTTCAGGTAAAAAGATAATTAATAATGATACGAAAAAGAGAATGAAAGAAATCTTGAGTGATATTCAATCAGGAAAATTTGCCAAACAATGGATGGACGAGTGCAAAAACGGACAAAAAAATTTCTTAAAAATGAGAAAGGATTTGTCTAATCATCCAATTGAACAAGTGGGCGAAAAGCTTAGGGCTTTGATGCCGTGGATAGGTAAAAACAAGTTGATTGATAAGGATAAAAATTAACAACCACATAAATTCTTGCTGAAATTTAAACAATTATTTTGCAATCTCGCTCTGAGATTGTAGTATTGTTTGCTGAAAAAAAGCAAAGATGCTTACAAATGACCAACAATAAAAACAGAGTAGTAATATTTGATACCACAATGCGTGATGGTGAACAGTCACCAGGCGCGTCTATGAGTTTAGAAGAGAAAATACAAATAGCAAGACTCTTCGAGAAAATTGGAATTGATGTTGTTGAAGCCGGTTTTCCAGCTGCATCAAAAGGTGATTTTGAAGCAGTGAGTAAAATTAGCAAAATATTAAAGAACTCTATTCCTTGCGGACTATCTAGACATGTAAAAAAAGATATAGATGCATGCTATGAGGCTTTAAAACAAGCTTCAAGATTTAGAATTCATACATTTATTTCAACAAGTCCATTACACATGAAGCATAAGCTAAATAAGAACCCCGATGAAGTTTTGGAATCAATCAAAGAGCATGTTGTTTATGCAAGAAAATTTACGGATGATGTTGAGTGGTCTTGCGAAGATGGAACAAGAACAGATATGGACTTTATGTGCAAAACAGTAGAGCTTGCTATTAACTGTGGTGCCAAAACAATAAATATTCCTGATACCGTTGGATACTCTTATCCTTCAGAATTCACAAAAATAATTTCTACTTTGTTAAATAAAGTACCAAACATTGATAAGGCAATCATTTCAACTCATTGTCATAATGATTTAGGTTTAGCTGTAGCAAATTCGTTGGCAGGAGTTGTTGCGGGAGCAAGACAAGTTGAATGCACAATAAATGGTATCGGAGAACGTGCAGGAAATGCTGCTCTCGAAGAAGTAGTTATGGCATTGAAAATAAGAAATGATCTTATGCCTTATCACACAAATACAAATACAAAATTAATTAGCAAAGCCTCAAAAATGATATCTAACGTGACAGGTTTTCCAGTGCAGTTTAACAAAGCTATAGTTGGAAAAAATGCTTTTGCCCACGAAGCAGGCATTCATCAGGATGGCATGCTTAAACACAGAAATACCTATGAAATTATGACACCTGAAAGTGTAGGAGTTAAACAAACATCTCTAGTTATGGGCAAACATTCTGGCAGGCATGCTTTTAAGGAAAAATTAGCTGATCTTGGTTATATAGATTTGCAGGATGACATTATCGAAAAATCATTTGCAAAATTTAAAGCTTTAGCAGACAAAAAAAAACATGTATATGACGAAGATATTTCAGCTTTAGTTGACGATAGCCTTATTAAAGAAGATAATGTTATTAATTTGAAATCATTAAAGGTTTTCGCTGGAACTGAAGAACCTCAGAAAGCAGAAATGGAATTAGAAGTTTTTGGAGAAACTAAAAAAGACAAAGCAACCGGGGATGGGCCGGTAGATGCTATTATGAAATGTATTAATAAGATTTATCCACATGAAGTTAAGCTTCAACTTTATCAAGTGCATGCCGTTACGGAAGGAACAGATGCTCAGGCAACTGTGAGCGTAAAGATTGAAGAAAAAGGCAAGACAACGGTTGGTCAAGCGTCTGATACAGATACATTGGTTGCATCAGCGAAAGCTTATTTGAGTGCTTTAAATAAAATGTTAATTAAAAGAAATAAAACTGAGCCGGAAGAAGATATAAGCGCATCAGCATAAAATGATAAAAAAAATATTTCAAAATATAACTAAAATTTGGTCAACTGATATCGCAATTGATCTTGGGACTGCAAACACACTTGTAGTTGTCAAGGGCCAAGGAGTTGTTTTAAACGAACCTTCTGTTGTTGCGATTATTGATGACAAGGGTAAAAAAACTGTACTGGCAGTTGGAGATGAAGCAAAAACAATGTTAGGAAGAACACCGGGAAACATAACTGCTGTTAGACCGTTAAAAGACGGAGTTATTGCTGATTTCATTGTAACAGAGGAAATGATTAAGCATTTCATTAAAAAAGTTCACAAAAGAAAAACATTTGCAAATCCAAGAATTTTAATTTGCGTTCCGTCAGGCTCAACTCCTGTTGAAAGAAAAGCAATTCAAGATTCAGCATTAGCTGCTGGGGCCAGAAAAGTTCAATTAATAGAAGAACCAATAGCCGCCGCAATTGGTGCAAATCTTCCAGTTTCAGATGCAACGGGTTCAATGGTAGTAGATATTGGTGGAGGTACCACTGAAATTGCGGTGCTGGCACTTGGAGGAGTTGTGTATTCCAATTCTATAAGAATAGCGGGGGATGCAATGGACCAAGCAATCATCGCTTACATGAGAAAAAAATATAATCTTCTGGTAGGGGAAGCCACTGCTGAAAAAATTAAAAAGGAAATAGGAACCGCTTTTCCAACCAGTAGCAACACTTATCTCATAAAGGGTCGAGACATTAGATCAGGAACTCCAAAAGAAATAAGTCTTGGAGAAGAAGATACATCCGAAGCACTTCAACCAATTTTAAGTCAAATCTTGAATTCGATTAAGGATGCATTAGAAAACACACCTCCTGAACTATCCGCGGATTTGGTTGATATGGGATTAACGCTAACTGGCGGAGGCTCGTTATTAAAAAATATCGATAAATTAATTGCAAAAGAAACAGGATTACCTGTAATGGTTGCCGATGACCCTTTGGCTTGCGTTGCAATCGGAACTGGAAAAGCTCTTGATAATGAGGATTTATTTTCTACCATGTTATCTGAGTACTAGTTGATGATAAGTCATGGTAACCAGCAGAGATGATTTTTCAATAGCAATACGATCGGCCTTTCTTAAAAAAGGCGTCAAACAGAAATTTTCATTACTAGCTCTTATTATTGCTTCAATTATTTTGCTTTCTTTAGAAACAGTCAATTCAAAATCACTCAATTTTGTTCGTTCTGCAATTAAGGATGCGGTTTATAGAATCTCTTTTGTTGCTTCCATACCAGTTGATTCCATTACTTCCGCATTCACCAATATTCAAAATTATTTTGAAGTTTATGAACAATATGAAATAGTAAAATCCAAATTACAACAATTAGAGAATCAACAAAATCAAAACAATTACCTAAAAATGGAAAACGATAAATTAAAAAAAATCATAGATAATAGTGATATTTATAATTATGAATCTGTCACAACTAAAGTTTTGGTGGACAAAAAAAGTCCCTTTTTGAAGTCAGTTATTTTAAATAAGGGATTTGACTCAGGCCTTAAAAGAGGAATGCCGGTTTTAGATGGTCCTTATTTTGTTGGTCGAATAACGGAAGTAAATTATTTATCTTCAAGAGCCTTATTAATCAACGATTTAAACAGTAAAATTCCAGTTCTCATTGAGCCGATGGGTTATCAAGCGATTATGAGTGGCGCTGGTGACAAACCGGCTTTATTGGAATTTTTGCCAAAAAATCATCAATTAGAAGTTGGAAGCGTGGTTTATACTTCTGGCACAGGCGGTATATTTTTTCCGGGTATTCCAATTGGGCGAGTTGAATCAATTGAGAAAAAATTCCATATAAAATTTTTTTCTGATTTAAGCCAATTATATTTAGTAAATGTGATCACGTCAAAACCAATAGGAAGTGAACAATAAATGGTTTTATTCAGGAAAAATCTTGTTAGTCGTTTCTTCAGTTTAATTCCACTCTTAATTCTATTTTTTTTAGCTTTTAGTGAAACAGATTTTAATTTTGAAAAGTTAAGTTTTTTATCCTTCAATCTAATATATATTGTTATATTTTATTGGGTTTTAAAAAATCCAGATATTTTAGGCTATGGATTTATTTTTTTAGCAGGAATCGTTAATGACGTGATTATTGGATTACCCATTGGAGTTAGTTCCACTACTTATTTAGTTTTGGCAGGGTTTGCAGCTTATACAAGGTATTTAACGGTAGAGCCTTCTCTTATTTATGATTGGATTGTTTTTGTGCCATCCATTGCAGTTACAAATTCGGTCTATTTTTATATTCTAAGAATATTTTTTGATATCGATGTTAATTATATTGCTTTAACACTTAACAGTGGCGTCACGATTCTTTTGTATCCTTTTGTAGGGATTTTATTTAGTTTTTTATCCAAATTAATTATTGTGCAGAAAAATGTTTAATCGAGATAATATTACAATTAATAAAAATAAATTAATTACAAGACGAATGTTTGTTTTGTCTGCTGCAAAAATTATTGTTCTTACAGGTATTATTGGTCGATTGTTCTCATTACAAATTTCTGAAAATAAAAAATATTTGTTTTTATCTGAAAAAAATAGATTGAAAGAGTGGAATTTGCCACCAAAACGAGGAATTTTCAAAGATTATTTCGGAAATATAATAGCAGACAATGATCAAGTTTTTCAATTACATGTGGTGCCCGAAGAAGTAGAGGATTTTAATTATCTGATGGTCAGGCTGAAAAATATGATCAAAATAGAAAATAAACAATTAAGAAGAATCTATAAGAAAAAAAAAGGCCAATTGCCCTGGCAAACATTAATTATTTCTGAAAATCTTTCTTGGGAGGAATTTTCTAAACTCAATCTCTTTTTGCACGAACTATCAGGAGCAAAACCAGTACTTTCTGTTGTAAGACAATATCCTCAAGCTGAAAATTTTACTCATGTTTTGGGATATGTTGCGGAAGCCAACTTACAGGATATCAACAATTATTCATTTATTAGAGAAAATTATGTTCCAGGTCTCCATGTCGGCAAAACTGGATTAGAAAAAACTTTAGAAAAAGAACTTATCGGATTCTCTGGCATACAACGTTACGAAGTCAATGCCCATGGAAAAAAAATTAACCAAATCAATCGTGTTGAAGGAACTCAAGGAAAAAACTTTAGAATTACAGTAGATCAAGAGGTTCAAAATTACGTTCAAAAGTTATTGATTGGAAAAAGTGGATCAATCAGCGTAATGGATATTTATACGGGAGATATAATTGCAATGGGATCTTCTCCAAGTTTTGATCCAAACCAATTTATTCATGGAATAGATAGCAAAGAATGGAATAAAATTAACAAAGACCCGATGAAACCTTTGATCAATAAATCGGTTTCTAGTTTATATTCTCCAGGTTCAACCCTGAAGCCTTTAGTTGCTCTGTCGGCGCTAGAAAACCATGTTATTGCACCTAGGTTTGTTCACAAATGTGAAGGAGATATGGAACTGCATGGTCACAAATATCATTGCTGGAAAAAAAAAGGTCATGGTTACATGGATTTAAGGGATGCGATTGTGCAGTCCTGTGATATCTATTTTTATGAAGTTGCAAGAATATTAGGAGTGGACCGTTTATCGATTACCGCAAAAAAATATGGACTTGGAGAGAAGGTATTGGGTGGTTATTTTTTTGAAGAAAAATCTGGAGTTATTCCTTCTACAAAATGGAAACTTAAAGAAATAGGGAGAGGATGGCTATTAGGCGAAACCTTACTTACCGGAATTGGACAAGGCTACATACAATGTACCCCATTAGAACTTTGTTTGGCTACTGCTCAGTTGGCCAATGGAGGATTTAAAATTCGACCTCGAATTATTGATGACGGCACTGTACTTTATGAAGACATTAAATCAGGTATTGAAAATTATTTGAAAAAATTTGAGCTAGGATTAACAAAAAAAGAAGAAGTCAAAAAAGCTGATGAAGAGCTAGCGCAGTTATTACTGCCCACAGAGGATTTTATAAAAACTGAACCTGCCAAATTAGAACCATTGTTCAGAAATCCTCAGAATATTAAATTTGTAAACGAAGCAATGTATGCGGTAAGCAATGAATATAGGGGTACTGCTTACACCTCAAGGAACACAGAAAAAAAATATCAATATGCCGGCAAAACAGGAACTTCACAGATTAAAAGAGTTACTGAGGAACAACGGGAATTGGATTTAGAAATCCACGATATACCTTACAAAGATAGAGATCATGCTTTGTTTGTTGCTTTCGCACCATATAAAAATCCTCGATATGCAATTAGCGTTTTAATTGAACATGGAGGATCTGGAGGCAAAGTTGCAGCTCCATTAGCTAAGAAGGTAATTAAGATGGTTATTGATCGTCACAATTTAAGAGAAAAGTTTAGAAAAGAAAGAAGAACGGATATTTAAAGATGATAACGAGAAATACGTTTTCTGAAAAAAAAACATTTTTAGAAAAAATTAAATCGATTGATTATATTCTCGCAGCAGTTATTTTGCTAATTGGTATCATCAGTTGTTTTTCCATGTACTCAACCGATGGCGGTCAATTTAAATATCATACTAATAGTCATATTTTAAAATTTTCACTATTTTTTATTTTATTCATAATATTTTCTTTTATACAGATTAGATTTTGGCACACATTAGCTTACTTATTTTATTTGTTGGTATTAGGTATGTTAGTTTATGTATTGTGGTTTGGGGTTACGGCCCAAGGTTCCCAGCGTTGGATTGATTTATATTTCATAAATTTACAACCATCGGAGTTAATGAAAATTGCCATAATTGTTTGTTTTGCTAAATTTTATCACCGAGTTCAAACACAAGACCTATACAAACTAAAAAATATCCTCTACCCCATTATTTTATTAGTGTTGCCAATTTATCTTGTGATTTCTCAACCCGATCTAGGCACCTCAATTTTAATTGCAGCAAGTGGCCTAGCTGTAATCTGGTTAGCGGGCATTAGAATTAGATACTTTGTTTATTCAGTTTTAACTTTTTTAGTTTGCGCTCCTTTTGTAATATCATTTTTAAAAACTTATCAAAAAATAAGGATATTAACCTTTTTTAATCCAGATAGGGATCCACTGGGGGCCGGTTATCAAATTCTTCAATCCAAAATAGCGGTTGGGTCTGGAGGATTGCTTGGCAAGGGTTATCTAAAAGGAACACAAGGTTACCTAGAGTACTTACCAGAAAAACATACAGATTTTATATTTACCCTATTTTCAGAGGAATTTGGATTCTTGGGTTCTTCAATTTTATTGATGCTATATTTTGTAATGTTATTTAGAATTATAAGAATAGGCCAACAATCAAAAAGTTATTTCGCAAAATTTTATTGTTTTGGTTTTAGTTCAGCGTTGTTTATTTATATCGTAGTCAACATGAGTATGGTATTAGGCTTGCTACCAATTGTTGGCTCTCCACTGCCTATTATGTCTTACGGTGGTTCTGCCTTATTATCTACCATGATTGGTTTCAGCATTGTGATGAGTTGTAAAATTTATTCCAAAGAAACAATTTCCTAAAATTAATAAGATTCTAACCGTTGATTAACAATGTTAAGTGCCTCGGTAAACCCATCGATTGGCAGAGTAAGTGAAATTGGTTCTTCATCTTCAGAACTGTAAAAAGTAATTTTTATTTTGCTGAAGTTTTTCAGTGAGTATTTGAGCATCTTGCTGTCTCTAAATGTTACCAAGCAACTATCACTTTCACATTTTAAAAATGATCTGGTAAATTTCGTCTTGTTATCAAAACTTAATTTTAATCGTTTCTTTATATTCACCCTGGGAACAGGAGGAGTAGAGATGTTTAAACTTTCTTTTACTTTTGAATTTATATCCTTAGTAACCTCGTATATAATTAAAAAAGTATCATTTTGTTCTTCAATAATTATTTTTCTGGCAATCTTACATTGCTTTTGTTTCTCATCATTAACACAGTAATAAGTCCAGTAACCTGAACGTTCTGTTTTAATTTGTTTTTTATTTGTTTCGGAGGAAATTACAGATAAGCTTGAAAACAAGAAAAGCAATAATCCAATTTGGAAATTTCTAATCAACATCTAGTAACAAAAAATTATTAATTCAATCGTGGATTGAACTATAAATTTATTTTTCTTTTAATCATATACATAAAAAATTTGATCTATATCAAATTTATTGTAAAATCGTAATGAGGGATGAAAAAAATTGTTTTTTTGGTGGTTGTTACCCTGTTTTTAAACGGGTGTTTTCAAATGGTTGCATATGTGGGACCAGCAATAACAGGTGTGACGGGTGGAAACATCACTCATTCAGTGCTTTCCTACGGTCTTAGTTATAGCGTTAAAAAAGCAACAGGAAAAACTCCAATTGAACAAGTGATTTCTTTAACCAAAGAAAAACAAGAAAGAGATAGGAATAAAGAAAAACAGGCAGTAGCTAGGAATAAAGAAAAACAAGCAAAAGCCAGGAAAATCGGATTATTAAGCAATTTATTATCCCAACATCTTGAAACGGCAGCGTCTGTCTTGTCTACCAAGAATTAGCAAAGACTGCTTTTATATATTTAGTTGAATATTTAGATTTTAATTTGGATATTTTTGTGATTAAATTATTTCATGTTTGGAAAAAAATCCTCAAAATCACTGCTAAATCAAAGCGGTAGATCGTTTGTGGCTGAAACTATGCAAGTCGAAGGCGAATTCCATTGCTCCGGAGCCGTGAATGTTGCTGGATTAATAAATGGAAATGTTTATGGCAAAGAAATGATTATTTTGGATACAGGGTCAGTCAAAGGCAATTTGCATGTCAGTAAATTAGATATCAATGGTCACGTGGAGGGTCAAATAGTTGCTGATGAAATTTCTTTAGGAAGTAATTCAGTAATTAAGGGTGATATTTTATTCAAATCACACCTAAAAACCGAAGAAGGCGCTGAAATTGATGGCTATATAAAAGGAACCAAATCTAAAAAAAATATCCGGGATGAAGATGACGAAAATATTGAGAAAATAACGGCAAAGCCAGAGTTTGGAAAACCAACGCTTGTTAAAGCAGATAAAGAAGAAGCTGTCTAATTAGGGGCTGCCAATCTAATATAACCTAACTTAATCAAATCTATGTGAGTATCGGGTCATGGAATTAAAAAGTCTTTCAGTCGGTGTTATTGGTGCAGGGATACAAGGTGTTTGTATCTCAATTTTTCTTATCAAAAAAGGTTTTAGGGTTACCCTTATAGATCGAGAAGAGCCTGGAAAAAATTCGGCATCTTATGGAAACGCAGGACACTTCTCACCTTATGCATCCGTGCCAATTAATAGACCAGACATTTTAATAGATGTACCCTCAATGTTACTAAGCACTACGGGGCCGCTAGCATTAAAATGGAATTATGTACCCAAGATGATTCCATGGTTTTTAAAATTTTTAAAAAATTGCACAAAAAAAAACATGATGCATACAGCAAAATATATGCATCAAATTTTAGACTTAGCAATGCCAGCATATGATGAACTATTCCAAGAAGTAGATGTTTCGGGATTAGTAGAAAGCAAAGGAATTATTTATTTTTGGACAGATAAAAATTTAAAAAGCAGAGAATTGGAGATCGATATAAGAAAAGAATTAGGTGCAGAACAACAACTATTAAAACCACATGAAATTCATGATCTTGAACCACATGTAAAAAAAATTTATCATGGAGGAGTTTTGTATCCAAGTGCAAGGCACGCAAGAAATCCTAGGAAAATTTTACTTAAACTATTTGATTCATTTTTAAAACGAGGTGGTCATTTTGAAAAACAGAATGTCGAAACAATAAAATTTTCGTCTGATAACAAACCAATAATTAAAACTAATTTAAATGCTTATACTTTTGACAAAGCCGTTATCGCTTGTGGGGCCTTTTCAAAAAAATTAACAGATCAGGTCAATGAAAAAATTCCATTAGATACCGAAAGAGGCTATCATGTTCATTTTAAAGGACATGATCATTTACTTTCAAGACCTGTGATTTATTTAAATAAAGCCTTTGGAATAACACCGATGGAACAGGGATTGAGAGTAGTAGGAACAGTAGAATTTGGAGGATTAGATAATCCAGCTACTAAAAAAAGAATTACCAATCTTGTAAATAATGCAAAATATTTATTTCCAGAATTATCTGAGTATTGTGATGAATGGCTAGGTTTTAGACCTACATTGCCGGATTTTTTGCCAGTTATGGGACCTTCAAAAAATCACAAAAATTTATTTTATTCTTTTGGTCATCATCATTTGGGATGGACTTTAGGTGCAATTTCTGGAAAAATTATTTCTGGAATGGTAGCAGAAGATAGTACCAATTTAAATCTTGAACCTTACAGTTCTTTAAGGTTTAGCTAAGAAAAAGTGTTCTCAAAAAATACAACTGCTTATATTTTTCTTTTATTTGCCACATTGTTTTGGTCTGGAAATTTTATCGTTGGAAAGGCTGCCAGTCTTTATGAGATACCACCTTTCACTTTAAATTTTTACAGATGGTTATTTGCCTGGCTAATATTGGCGCCATTTACATTTAAAGAAATTATCGAAAAAAAGAAATATGTATTAGATAATATCAAGCTTATTGCGATATTGGGAATAACAAGTATCACATTTTTTAATTCCATAGTTTACTATTCGTTAAATTTTACACATGTAATCAGCGGAGTCTTAATGATCTCAGTCATACCTGTAATGATCATTTTTTTTTCTTGGATATTTAAAATTGAAAAAACAAATATATATCAAATCACCGGAGTAATTTTTTCTTTATTAGGTGTAGCGGTAATAATAACCAAGGCAGAATTAAACATATTATTAGATTTAGATTTTAATAAAGGTGATTTATGGATGGTGGTTGCTATGTTTTCTTGGGCAATTTATTCTGTTTTATTAAAGAAGAAAAAACATAAACTATCACAAATTTCCCTTTTAGAGACAATTATAACGATGGGTCTTATATTTTTGCTACCTATTTATTTTATAGAAATGAAAATGGATTATTATGTAATTTTAGATGCTCCTTTTGTACTAACTTTGACCTACGTTGTATTATTCCCGGGCTTGGCATCATTTCTTTTTTGGATAAAAGGCATTGCAATAATCGGAGCTAATAGATCTGGAATATTTTTACATTTAATGCCAATTTTTGGTGCCTTAATGGCGATGATAATTTTTAGAGAAAAATTTATGTTTTTTCATTTAATAGGAGCAGTATTGATATTGATTGGAATATTATTATCTAATAAAAAAAATTATGCTTAAAGTTGCTATTTTAGACGATTACCAAAATGTTTCTCAAGCTTTTTTGAATTTGAAAAAACTTGATGAAAAGTATGAATTTAAAATATTTAATGAAGCTTTTAGGGATGAAAATGATGCTGTGGAACAACTAAAAGATTACGAGGCTCTCTTGATAATGAGGGAGAGAACAAAAATTACCAAGTCATTAATAAATAGGTTGAAAAAACTCAAGTTTATTATCACCAGCGGAATGAGAAATAAAGCAATCGATCTTGATGCGGCAAAGCAAAAAAAAATTATAGTTTGTGGAACAGAAATAAACAAAAATCCGACAGCTGAATTGACCTGGGCATTAATTTTGGGTTTGGTTAGAAATTTTAAAGAAGAGATTGATAATATGTACCAAGGTTATTGGCAAACTACAGTTGGTTTTGAGCTTAAAGGAAAAATTCTAGGGTTAATTGGACTTGGAAAAATTGGCTCTCAAGTTGCAAAAGTTGGCAAAGCCTTTGGCATGCAGGTTGTTGCCTGGAGTGAAAATTTGAATTTGAGTCATGCAAAAGAACTTGGCGTGTTACCCATGAACAAAGAAGATTTAATTGAATCATCAGATTTCATTTCAATTCATGTTGTCCTGGGTGAAAGATATAAAAATTTAATTACAAAAAATGATTTACAAATGATGAAAAAAAGTGCTTTTTTAATCAATACTTCAAGGGGTCCAATTGTTAATGAAAACGATCTTGTTGAAGCTTTAGAATCAAACCAAATAGCAGGTGCTGGACTTGATGTTTATGATCATGAACCTTTGCCCGATAATCATAAACTAAGATTTTTGCCGAATGCATTGTTACTTCCTCACTTAGGCTATGTTACTGCAGAAAATTATTCAATTTTTTATACTCAAATGTTCGAAGATCTTGAGGCATGTGTCAAAGGTGAACCTATAAGAGTTATTGAGTCGTGAAAAAAAATGAAAAAAATTCGAAATTAAGTTCTGAACAGCATTATGTTCTCCGTGGTGAAGGAACGGAACATCCGGGATCTAACCCTTTAAATAATGAAAAAAGAAAAGGATCTTATTTTTGTGCAGGTTGTGGAACCAAATTGTTCGAATCTTCTACTAAATACGAAAGCGGATCAGGTTGGCCATCATTTTTTCAAAGTCTTCCAGATGTTTTTGAAACCAAAATAGATTATTACATGGGATATCCTCGAACCGAATACCACTGCAAAAAGTGTGGAGGGCACCACGGACATATATTTGAAGATGGTCCAAAACCATCAGGCAAAAGGTACTGCAATAATGGAATTTGTTTAGTGTTTAAGGAAGAAATATAATTATATTCCAAGAAGCGAGTTAAGTTTTCCTTCTTTTTCTAGAGCCTGCAATTCTTGGTTGCCCCCTATATGTTTTCCATCGATAAATATTTGAGGGACTGTCTTCATACCGTTTGACTTTTTTAACATTTCGGACATTATGTTGGGGTCGTCACCGATATTAATTTCTTTAAAAGTGACTCCTTTTTTTTTTAATAGGGCTTTTGTCCAATCACAAAATGCACATAAAGGTCCCGTGTATATTTCAACGTTCTTCATTATCTAATTATATGATAGTAATATTAAATGTTACCAGTAGATTATTTATTGTTTTTGCAAATAGTTTTTTTTCTCTGCATAACTCCAGGAACGCCAAGAGTAGTTATAGTGACCTATGCGATCAATTATGGTCTCAGGAGATCTACGATTACTGCTTTTGGAGATATTTCCGCAAATACAATACAAATGATTTTAGTTGCCTTTGGAATTGGCGCTATAATTGCCGTACATCCCGAGATCCTCGATTATGCCAAATGGATAGCAGTGATATATTTATTGTATTTGGCTTTTGATTTAAAAAAATCAAATAAGGATTTTAATTTTGAAAAAAATTTATCTTCAAAAAGCAATCTTTCTTTATACAGAGATGGTTTCATAGTTGCTTTTTTTAGTCCAAAAGCATGGGGGTTTTTTTTAGCAATGTTTCCGCAATTTTTAAGTTTGGATGGAAATTTTAAAGTTCAATTAATTATTTTAATTATCACTTATGCTACCATCGATTTTTCAACATTGGTTCTTTACGGTTTTGTGGCGAAAAAAATTGTAACTTGGCTCAAAGCAAATCCAAAAACTATAAATACAATTTCTGCGTGTGCTTTAGTTATTATTGCCATTATTTTCGCTGTTTCATTTTAAACTTGTTAAACTTGATCTAAATCAACTAAGGCTAATGAGTTTTATGCTTAACACCTAGATGCGTTAAGCGATCTATAAGAAGTTGTTATTTTTTTTGAAAGATTGTTTAATAGGACACTTAATAATTATTTAGAGAGGAATATAATGAAAAAAATATATAAATTTGCATTCGTTCTTCTTTCAGCTGTAGGCCTAATCTTAGGAATTACATCGACTTCTTTTTCAAAGGTTGAAGGTAATAAGATTATTTTGGGAGCCGCGGTTTCTCTCACTGGAAAATATTCTACAAACGGTAAAAATACCAAAAATGGTTATAATTTGGCCGTTGAAAGAATAAACGAAATGGGAGGAGTTAAAGTTGGAGGAAAAACCTATGAATTTGATATCATTTACTATGATGATGAATCCAAAGGAGATCGAGCAGCAGCACTTGCTGAAAGGCTTATAAAGCAAGATGGTGTTAAGTATATGCTTGGACCTTACAGTTCTGGTATGACAAAGGCGATTGCACCTGTAACGGAGGAAAATAAAATTCCAATGGTTGAAGCAAATGGCGCGTCAAGATCATTGTTTACCAAAGGATACAAATATTTGTTTGCTGTATTGTCTGCGGCGAACCAATATCTTGAAGTTGCAATCGATCTAGCCGTTGAAAAAAATGGTGGAAAACCAGTTGATATTGCAATGGCATTTGAACAAGATGCATTTTCACAAGACGTGAGAATAGGTGTTGTTGAAGCGGCAGAAAGAACCGGATCAAAAATAACAATCGATGACAAGCTACCAAAGGAACTAAACGATATGGCAGCAACATTGGCTAAAGTAAAAGCTACCAAGCCACATGTACTTGTAGTATCTGGACATACTAAAGGGGCAGTGACTGCGGTTAAACAGCTTGCTGAAATGAAAGTAGATGTTCCAATGTTAGCAATGACGCATTGTGATGCTGGTAAACTGTCTAAAACTCAAGGTACAAATGCTCAGTACGCATTATGTGCAGCGCAATGGCATAAATCATTATCTTACAAAGATAAGTACTTCGGGACTGGATTGGCGTTTGATGCGGATTATACAGAAAAGTATGGTGAAGCGCCTCCTTACCAATCAGCAGAGTCTGCGGCAGCATTATTGGT
>CEPV01003918.1_pt1 | contig 24214 bp, 19 predicted proteins | sample 530451 | NCBI WGS metagenome assembly CEPV01 (sample SAMEA2620097, study PRJEB7988) | marine metagenome | isolation source: saline water (ENVO:00002010), including
TGTGCGTCTGCCTCTGCCTGTGCTTGTGCGTCTGCCTCTGCCTGTGCCTCTGCCTGTGCGTCTGCCTCTGCCTGCGTTTGAGCGTCTGCCTGTGCTTGTGCGTCTGCCTCTGCCTGTGCGTCTGCCTCTGCCTGTGCGTCTGCCTCAGCCTGTGCGTCTGCCTCTGCCTGCGCCTCGGCCTCGGCTTCCTGCTCTACTTCCAACTCTTCTGCTTCCGCTTCCGGCTCGGCTTCCTCATCTGCCTCTTCCGTATCCGGTTCTTCCTCTGCCTCTTCCAGCTCCTCCTCCGCTTCGGTCTCCTGTTGGTCTCCCTCCTCTTCTAGCTGTGCAGCGACTTCTGCCTCGGCTTCCGTCTCCTCAGCTGCAACTTCACCCTCTGCGGGCTCCTCGTCCTGATCCTCTTCGACCTCCTCCTCCACTTCGGGAGCTTCCTCCTCTTCCGCTGTTTCCGGCGGCGGCAGGGCCTCCTGTAGTTGTTGTACCTGCGCCGGGCTGGGAGCCGTATTAAAATCCGGCGTACCGTTGAACAGGATCACCGACGTATTGCCCGGCTCGAGCAGGGTTACGGTATTGGCTCCATTGATGTCACTGATCTCGAGAATACCGGAGGTATGGCGGACGGTGGTTTGGCCATCTGCTGCAACGGTACCGTCCAGTTCGCTGCCCCTTATGCCGATGATGGCCGACGGTGTCTTTATGGTGGAGTGTCTCGCACTGGGATTCAGTGTGCCGATAACGCCACTCCTGTAATGAAAGCCGCCCACATACACCGTCGCTTCGAAGAGGCCTATCTGCTCCGCTTCGTTGAACTGGAAGTCGGACAGGGTTGCGCGGGCGTTCTTACCCAGATTGAATCTGGTTCCATCCAGCATTTCTGCGCGTATAAAGCCCCTGCCGTCGGTATTGACCTCATCCCCCTTGTAGAGGGCGTCGCCGCGCCGCAGGACCCGTTCCTCGCCATCCGTATTGGTTGCGGTCACGGCCCCCAAGACGAACCTCACCGTACCGATCTGGATCTCGGCACTGGATTCGGTTGCGGGACCGGCAAGCATCAGGTCGGCAAAAGGCTGATGCAGCAATTGCTTTACCATATCGGGTGAAAGCCCCGCGCCATTGGGCAACATCAGATTGGGTGGTGGCTGCTGTGCAAAATAGTCTTGCACGACAAGCGTTTCACCGGACGGGGCGGTAATCACTAGATCGAAGCCAACCTGGCTATATCCACCCTGGAGCAAAAGTGACGCGTCAGCGATGGCCTTTACCGGGTGATGATGAGTTGCTGGTTCAGAGCTGGTGCTATTGGCTGGTGCCGTGCGGCTCATAGTTCCCTTACTCCCTGTACCATGTGTAGGCGAACAATCTCCTTGCGGGACACTCTCAGAGAGAGTAAATCCGTCCACCAACCGATCCATGTAGTCGGCTGCACAACCTGGAGGCTGGCCATGGGGCTTTGTTGTGTGTCCCCGGCTCGCCTGCCTCGTACGTTAATCGACCGTCACAGCCTAGGCAAGACCACCCGTCACTTTATTGATCGGCTATGTCGGCATTGCATAACCTAATATAGAATTTATATTAGAAAATAGTCATATCTTATTGATATTTAACACTTTACAGTGCCGATGAGCAGTGTTCTGAACGGCGGATCGGGCATGCGAACAGTTTGGTTGTATCCGTACAGTTGCGTGACCGTCTAAACAGTATAGTTGAATGGGATTCGTTCACTGCGGGAATCGCACCCGGAGTCTTGTTCGCAGTACCGCCCGGACCGTGGCGATATGGGACGGGCAGATCCACTATCTGCCGGCGGTAGTCGATCGCAGTTTTTGGAGCATGGCGTTATCCATGGGGCCAAACCCATCGTCGTCTGGAACTAACGCTTCGTCCCCCAGACCTGACGTTTCCGCCTCTGGACCTAACGTTCCGTTCTCCGGACCTAACGCTTCATAATCGTTACGGAGAGTGCACCCTCTCCGGCACTGGTGCTGCCGCCGGCATTTTGCGCCAATCCCACCTTGGCCCCCTCAACTTGCCTCTTACCAGCGCGGTCGGTGAGGTGCCAATAGACTTCCACCACCTGGCGAATGCCGGTAGCCCCGATGGGATGGCCTTGACACTCGAGTCCACCAGAGACGTTGACCGGCAGCTTGCCGCCCAATTTGGTCTGCCCCGCCTCTGCGTATGGACCGCCCTCACCCACCGGACAGATCATCAGACCCTCAGTGCAACTGATCTCCCCCATCGCTGTGGCATCGTGCACTTCGGCCAGGTCGATATCTTCCGGCCCAATTCCTGCTTTTTCATAGGCCTTCTTGGCAAGTGTGGTGAGATTGCCCTCTTTGCCAGCCGGGTTGATCTGTGCACTGCTCAGTACGCAGGAGGCAATTTCAGTCCTGTTCTTGGCCCCAACCTTGTTGGCGAACTCCTTTGAGCAGATGATCGCCGCAGCCACACCGTCACCGATCGGCGAGCACATCAGGCGGGTCAGGGGATAGGCAACGTCCGGTGACGCCAGCACCTCTTCGATGGAGTAGTCCTGCTGATACTGGGCGAGGGGATTCATGGACGAGTGGAAGTGGTTCTTGGCGGCAATCGCAGCCAACTGGCGCTGGGTGGTGCCGTGGGCTTCCATGTGGGCACGGGCGGCGATTGCATAGACATCCATGAACACGGTGCGTTGGCCGGACTTCTCCTTCTTCTCCACCTTGTCGGTTCTGGCCGCCTGGGCGTTTGCTTCCGCCTTCTCAAATCGTTCCATGGAACGCTGCAAACCCTCCACATCCATGCAGCCGGTGAAGGCAGGCAACACCTTGGAGCGATCTTCGAAGTACATCTTCTCCATACCGAGCACCAGGGCTACATCGATTTCACCCAGGGCAACCATGGCCATGGCACCGTTGAGCGCCGTTGCGGAAGAGGCACAGGCGTTCTCGACATTGATGATAGGCATGCCGCCGATCCCCATGTTGTGCAGCACCACCTGACCGCGAATGCTCTCTTGGCCCTGCAGTACGCCCTGGGACGCATTGCCCACATAAGCTGACTGCAGTTGCTCCTTTTCGATCCCGGCGTCCTTCAGAGCGATGGTTACCGCCTCCTCCACCAGGGACTTCAGATTTCGATCGGTGTGTTTGCCGAACTTGGTCATCCCGCCGCCGATCATGGTGACATTCATCATGATGATTCTCCTCTGCCATCGGTAAATAACTTGGCATTCATTGTATCGGGGTCTGCTGCCAGTGGGAACCTTACCGGAGGCATGGCAACCAGAATCAGATCCCATGGATCCGAGCGCGCGATGCAGGAGCGACGCGCCTGGGCATCGCCCTACGACTGCGATATTCTCTTACCACATCGGAACTACCCTGGAGGAAAGGGAAATGGCTGAACTGGATGGCAAAGTGGCAATGATAACGGGCGCCGGGCGACTGCGTGGTATCGGCAGAGCCAGCGCGCTGGCACTGGCGGAATTGGGCGCTGATGTCGTGGTGACCGGCACAGGGCGTGATCCGGCCTCCTTTCCCGCGGATGAGAAGGCAATTGACTGGAAGGATGTGGAGAGCAGCGCCGAGCAGGTTAGAGCGCTGGGCAGACGAGCGCTGCCGTTGGTATTCGACGTGACCAACCGCGTACAGGTGGACAAAGCTGTCGCTGATGTGCTGGCTGAGTTTGGCCGCATTGACATCCTCATTAACAACGCCGCCATTGCCCGGGGCGAGGACAGGGTGGCCATCGTCGACCTGGACACAGATCTGTTCCAGCGGGTGGTGGATGTGAAGGTGCGTGGCACGTTCCTGTGCACACAGGCTGTGGTTCGCCAGCTCTACAATCAGGATGAAGGCGGCAAGATCGTCAATATCTCTTCCGTTGCCGGCAAGAAAGGCAGCGCCAATACGCTCGCCTACAATGCCGCCAACTTTGCCATCGTCGGCATGACGCAAAGCATGGCAAGGGAGTTGGGTCCGCGTGGTATCAACGTGAATTGTGTCTGCCCGGGTGCCGTGGATACCTCGAGGATGGATGCCGTCCGTCCCGATGACCGGCCGGTGCGATCAAGTCCGAGTGATCCAGTGGGACGATGGGGTACCGATAAGGAGGTGGGTGAGTTTGTCGCCTACCTTTGTACCGAAGCCGCATCCTGGATTCACGGTCAATCCATCAATCAGGATGGCGGCGCCATCATGGAGCACTAGGACGGACCGCGTGAAGGAAGCACGCTGTTTGTCTCCTGGACTTTTGGATTCGACAACACAGAGAACACAGAGGGACCTCATAAATCTAGTCTCTGTGTTTTCTGTGTCCTCTATGGTTCAAATACGAGTCCGCCTCGCCGCAGAACTGTTGGCTAAGGCAGCTTAAACGCAAAGATATACCCACCAAGTCCCGTCGTTTCGACGCTTGCCGACAGCGGCCCGACGTCGGCTCCGGGGACAGTCATGATAACGAGTTGCTCGCCCGAGTTCGGCGTCAGGTAGGTCATGGGGGTTGCTTGCCCGGAGTTTGGCAGTTCGAAGCGCCACAGCTCTTCACCCGTATAGAGGTCGAGGGCGCGAAAAAAGCCATCCCATGTCGCACCAAAGAAGATGACCCCCCCGGCAGTGACGATCGAGCCGGCCAATGCAGGCGTGCCGATTTCCAGGGGCAGCCCGCCCAGCTTGTGGCCGGTTCCAATGGAACGTTTCCAGATCAGGTTCTGCTGCTGCAGGTCGATGGCCACAAGCAGTCCATAGGGCGGTTCATTGCAGGGGACGCCAATAGGTGAGGTGAACATTGGCGTTTGGATACCATAGGGCGTCCCCAGTTGAGGCGAACCCCCTGCCCCCGCTTCCATCTCCGCGCGGGGAACCAGTCGGGTTCGACTCCCGAGGTTCATCAGATTACCCACCATGATGTGCTGTTTTTCATCGACTGAGACGCTTCCCCAATTGTAACCCCCACCGTTGCTAGGGTACTGAAAGGTGGGCACTGTCGATGGAGGTGTAAAATCTCCCTCGTAACGCATCTGTTTGTAGCTGATTCGACAGGCAAGCTGGTCAAATAGAGTGACACCCCACATGTCCTCCTCCTGAATGCCCCCAAGCAGAACGTTGGGCAGGGCCGAGTAGGGTTGAGTGGGTGCCGTCCAGTCTTCCGGCACGCCGCCTTGGGGCACCGGCCTCTCTTCCACCGTCGCGATCGGCTCGCCGGTTTCACGATTCAGCAGGAACACCTCTCCCCGTTTAGTCGCCTGGACCACGGCGGGAATCAGTCTGCCTGTGTCATCCGGCACGTCGACGAGCACCGGCTGCGACGGCACATCCCAATCCCAGATATCATGGTGGGCAGTCTGGAAGGACCAGATCAGTGCCCCGGTTTCCCCATCGATGGCGACTACCGAGCTGGCGTGCTGCTCAGACGCCTCGTGGCGGTGAGCACCAAAGTAGTCCGGCGTCTCATTTCCGAGCGGAGCATAAACGATGCCACGTTCTTCATCGACGCTGAACAGGCTCCAGACATTGGGCGTTCCGCGGGTGTAGATCGCCTCGCCCTCGGGCTCGCCGTGATCATCCGGCCGTCCCATGTCCCACGCCCAGGCAAACTCTCCGCTGATGGCATCGAACGCACGCACAACACCGGAGGGCTCGTTGACTTCATAGTTGTCCATGACCCAACCGCCAACCACAGCGTTGCCGCGAACGATGCTCGGCGACGAGGTGACAAAGTAGAACAGGTTTTTGACCTCTCCCAGTTTGTGCTTCAGATCGATCTGGCCGTTGGTGCCAAAAGAGGCGCAAGCTTCGCCATTCAGTGCATCAACAGCCAGCAGACGAGCGTCCGTGGTACCCATTAGTATCCGTGTGGGGCACTCACCGCTGTAATCCGAGGGTGCTGCATAGTAGGAAACGCCCCGGCAGGTGGTGGTGAAGTAGGAGAAGGCTCTCTTTACCTGCTCGCTTACTCCTGCATCATAGCGCCAGACCTCTTCCCCATTTTCAGCATCGAGAGCGATAATCACGTTGCCACCTGCGCAGGCGTAAAGCTTATCCCCCACCTGGATCGGCGTATTCTTAAAGGTGCCGCTGACACCGGTTCGAAATGTCCAGGCGACCTCCAGCTGCTGAACGTTGTCGCGATTGATCTCCTCAATCGGTGAGTAACGGCTACCCCGTCTGGAGTTACCGTAAGCCAGCCAGTTGGTTTCAGTAGCACTGTTGTGATTTGTCTGCCGGTCTCTGCTGGCGAAAACATCCTCTGACACTGACAGGCCGTTCATCATGCTGACATATGCGGACAGGATGACAGCGATGATCGCCAGGAGACTGGCAGCCACGCTGTAGACCGGGAGCTTGATCTCGCCAATGGTGAGTTGTCTCTGCACTGCCGGGATCAGGAAGACAAGCGCCAGCACTGACAGCAGCCAAAGCCGTGGTGCCAGCGCCCAGAACCACAGGCCGCTTTCATACAGAGCCCAGGCGAGGGTATAGAAGAGAAGCACTGCATAGATGAGTAGAGCAACCGCACGTCTTCGGAACAGCTGGACGCTGCTGCCCAACATGATGACGCCGGCGATGAGGTAAAAGACGCTGCCGCCGTGAAGAATCAGATTACCCCCGGGTATCAGTAGCGCCAGTGCCAAAAGGCCAATCAGAATCGCATAAATCCGAAGGAATATCATACCCATGCCGTCGCCTCCGTCGATGCTGCTGGAAGTTTAATGTTGCTTCCGCAGGGATGAAACAGTGTCAATCTAATACTCTTTTTCTTGCTATAGCATCTCCTCTGCACAGGTTGCGTCAATCTTCGACAGAAGTCAAAAAAAGAGGGGGCCTGATGCCCCCTCTATCGATCAGTTAGGTTGGTCTAATCAATCGGAAGATGTACGTTAGCCGACGAGGCGCCATCGGCGACGCTGAAGCTGACCAATTCTGCGCGTGCATCCGACTCCATATCCACCTCCAGAATCACGCCGACGCCCGGCAGATAATAGGTATGCTCCTCGGCATCGGGTTCCAGAGGCGTGATTTCACTGACAACAAGACAGACGCCACCACAGTCGGCAGCCGGGGCGGATTCGTCGCCGGCGAGGCTCAGCACCTCGATAACATCTTCCGCTTCGCCATAGAGGATTTCGTTGCGGACCACGTCGCCGACTTCCGCTTCTGCCGGTATAAGGATCCCAGCCTTGGCACCATCGCGACCCGCCTTCCAGGAACCCTCGATGTCCACCAGTTCCGGCGATTCCGGTTCGTCGCCTTCGAAGAATTCGAAGTTCTCGGCTATCTCTCCGCAGTACCAGACGTTTCCGTCGAGGTCTTGCGCAAACCAATCATCGGTCACTTCGATCACCTCATCGTCTTCCTCAACCACATCCCTGACTACGAGGCAAGTGATGCCCTCAATCAGCTTGGTCTTGCCGGTCACCGTAACCGTTGTGGTCTCGGTAACTTCCTCGCCATCATCCTCATCGATGAACGTCGCAGTGTAGACCCACTCATTGCCCTGAATCAGAGGAAGATAGGGATTCGGCTCAACGCCCGCGCCGATCTCTAACGGATCCACGAAGTTCTCCGCATAGTCTTCACCAAACGCAGGCTCATGTACCGCATCGTCCAGATCCTCACACAGTTCAGCTCTTGCCTCGTGAACGTCACCGCATTCTTCCAGGGTCTCCTCGCGTTCCTCCCGCACTTCCGCAACACAGTCCTCGAGTTCCTCCTCTTCGCCATCCTGACAGATGGCTACGCCCTCGAGGAAATCGTCCATGACGTCTATATCACAGGCGCGCCTAAGCAGCGTGGCGGTAGACGCACAGGAACCAATTACGACCGGCTCTTCATCCGCTTCTCCCAACGACTTGAAATCATCCACTGCGGCCACTCGGTCGGCAATGTCCTCATCCACTTCTGCGCTAGCCGGAACAGTGCCGTCTATCTCGCCATCCAGTGCATCCAGGGCCAGTGCTTGCAGCACTTCGTCGTGGTCCAGTTCTGCACCGACAGAGGTGGAACGTACCAGCGACCCGAGGAACGTAGAGGCCGCCTCAACAACCTCGTCATCATCCAGTGTGATGACATCGACGCCCTCCTCGAGCAGCTCATTACCGATTTGGTCCTCACCAAACGCCGATACCACGTTGGCATTGGCTGTGACTACTGCGCCAGCGACACCCGCTGCATCCAGTGGCAAGAAACTCCTTACCTGTGCTGCCACGAGAGATGACTGAGGGGTAATATTGACCCGGGAAATCGTGCCGGAATCACTCAGTACAGTCACGGACTCCATATTGAAAGGCGTATCCAGGAATGTCACATCCTCGGAATCGGTATTGTCAAATACAACGAACACTGCCCTGCCGGCATGATCAGCGGACAGCGTAAGCGTGTAGATACCTTCTGTTTCAGTCACGCGGGCCAACGAGGCAACCGGTGCAGCATCGCTCAAACTGGCGAGTCGATCGTCCGCTGCATCTGCCGCATCCAACACCGACTGGATATCATCGGCGAAGAATACGAACACGTTACCACCCACAACCGGGCCATCCATAAGCGAGCCGGTTATCGTAATCGGTTCAGGTGGCGGCGGATTGACGACCGTCTGGTTCGCTGAAACGGGACTCGATCCAGGTCCGCTACTATCACAACCGACCAATAGGGCCGCAGCCATGATCGCTACACATTTTGCTATGGTTTTCATGCGCACCCCCTAATTGTTTGTGAATTCGACGAGTTCAACGCGCTCTGAACTGCCGACTTTGGTTTCCACGATCAAGCCAATGCCGGCGGCATAGTACTTGTTCTCAAATTCGCCAGGCTCCAACGCGGTGTAGTCAAGCGTGACCAGACACGTCTCGCTGCAGCTCGCAACTGGAGTTGATTCGGTTCCCTCGAGACTTTCGATCTCCATAACATCCTCGGCATCTCCATAGAGAATCTCCTGACGAATCAGCTCACCCACCACCGGCGTCAAGGGAAGCAGCATGCCCGCTTCAGCTCCGTCGCGACCACTCTTCCAGGAGCCTTCAAGCTCCACCAGTTCCGGCTCCTCCGGCTCATCACCCTCAAAGACTTCCTGATTGCGGGAGATCTCGCCGCAGTACCAGACGTTCCCTTCTACATCCTGAGCAAACCAGTCATCGGTGTCCTCAAGCACGACGCCCTCTTCAGATCCCGTGTCATTCACAACCAGACAGCGAATTCCCTCGATCAGCTTGACGGCATCAGTCACCGTCACGGTAATGGTCTCCTCTACTTCTTCGCCGTCCTCGTCAATGCCCGATGCCTCATAAACCCAGACATTGCCCTGCACCAGCGGAAACCACGGGTTTGGATCGATCGTAACGCCTATCTCCAAAGGATCTACGAAGTTTTCCGCATAATCTTCACCGAACTGCACCTCGTGCGCCGCATCATCCAGTTTTTCGCAGACTTCCAGTCGCGCCTCGAGAACATCGTCGCACTCCTCGCTGTCCTCGTCTCTGGCTTCCTCAATCTCTGCCGTGCAATCACCGGCCTCGTCCTGATCATTGGTATCACCACAGACGGCGAGGCCCTCCAGATACCCCTCCTTCACGTCGAAACCGCAAGCAAGAAACAGTGACTGAGCACTGGCGGCACAGCCATGCTCCATACCCAAGGCGTTCCCACTCAGCAGCATGCCGACCAGAATTGAAATCGTTCGCTTCATCTTTTACCCCTCCAAGTGGATTCCGCTAGTTAGAGGAAGCGCGAGGAGGTTATCTGTCGATTCTGGTGCGCCTTTTTTCGGCCAATGCTGACATGGGGCAGGGAAAGAGCAGCCTGTTGACGGGTCGGTGATCAATAGCATTGACCCGAGATCAACAGAAGCGTAACGTCTTCTGTTTCGCTGCAATCCAGCTAGGGGAAGTCCGCCCACGAGGGTGGCAATGTAATAGAGGAGAAACTCATGAAGCTACAAAATGTCGTTCTGGTAGACGGCGCTCGTTCCGCCTTCGGTCGTGGAGGCAGAGGAAAATTGGTCGCTACACGATTGGATGAAGTGGGCGCCAAGGTGATTCGCGCTTTACTCGATAAGCATCCTAAGGTTACAGATAACATGATCGAAGACGTGGGCCTGGGTAATGTATCCGGCAGAGGCGAATTCACTGGCCTCGGCACGGTAGCACGACTGGCCGGTTTGCCGCTGGAAACATGCGCCTTTAACAGTAACCGCCAGTGTGGCTCCTCCATGGAGACGCTGCATCGCGTTGCCACCTCCATCGCAGTGGGTGCGACTGAGTGCGGTATTGCGCTCGGGATCGAACGCATGGGCCGTACCCTCGGCGGTGGTGGCGGCGGGCGCGCCCAATCCACCAGGGTAACGTCATTTAATCGTCGTATCCTCGACATGAACGAAGTTCAAAAAAGCATGGCGTACGATCACGACGAGTACTTCTCGGTGCCATTCCCCGATTACATCCTCAATTCCGCACCCATGCAGAGCATGTTACAGACCGCGCAGAACACCGCTGAAGTGTATGGTCTGACGCGAGAAGAGATCGATCAGTTCTCGGTTGAGAGTCATGCAAAGATGGCTGCGGCGATCGAAGCAGGCGTTTACAAGGATGAGATCATTCCACTGGAGGTCGAAGATCCAGTCTATGACGATGAACGAAACTGGGTAGAGGGTGAGACCGGACCCACGGTTACGTTCGACGTGGATGAATGCGTTCGCCCCGGCACCAATATGGAAGCACTGGGCGGACTGAATCCGGTGCGGGGATATCAGAGCTTCGGCGACAAAGAGCTGATCATTACAGCCGGCAACTCCTGTCCCACCAATGACGGCGTCTCGGCAGCGCTACTGATGAGTGAGGAGAAGGCGTTGGCATTGGGGCTGGAACCGTTGGCCCGCATCGTCGGGCTGGGTGTCGGTGGTGTGAAACCACAGTTGATGGGGATCGGTCCGATTGTATCCAGCAAGAAGGCGCTGAAGCATGCCGGTATCGAAGCGGCCCAGGTGGACCGCTGCGAATTCAATGAGGCATTTGCCGCCCAAGTCATCCCGTCAGTCAAAGACATCGGTTTGGATCCGGAAAAGGTCAATGTCAACGGCGGCTCTGTTGCGATTGGCCACCCGCTTGGTGCAACCGGCGCACGTCTGGTGACGACCGTTGCTAAGGAACTGCGTCGCAGCGGCACGCGCTATGGACTGGCAACGCAATGTATCGGTGCGGGAATGGGCATCACCACGATCGTTGAATGTCTCGACTGAGTTTGTCACGGGTCGACTGCGTTCACATGGGATTCAGTCGACCCACCTGAGGCAAATGCTCATGGAGGCCACCTGCTTTTCTGAGGGAATCTACTTGTAAGAAGTGAGTCGCTCAACGAGGAATCGTTCGAACGTCTGGCGGCCCCCTTCCGGCCACCCCAGCGCGGCACGAACCGGGTTGCCGCTCGCATCCCGACGCGTAAACCCGTCGTCAGTAACCTTCAGATGGAGATCCTCTATCGAGCACAGGGACTCGTCATAGGCGAGTGCGACAGCCAGGGCGTCAAAGAGAGTGGAACTCTCAACGGAGGGGTCGTACCGCCCCCAGCGGAACTCGGGCGCCCACATCGCATACGTATCCAGTAGTGCCTGCACCATCGGCACATCGGACTGCTGCAGACGTTTGTATAGTTCCCCTTGCAGCTTCACCTGACCGGCCGTATCCAGGGGCGCGATCAGCAGGTCCCAAGCGGCTGCGTACATCGCCTGGGATCCGGCAACCGCCGCCTTCACATTGTACTCGGCCGCAGGTTCCGTGGCGTTGTTGTAGCCTCGATCCACTGAGCCACTCATCGCCACTACCCGCACCTTGCCCGTAATTGAGGGATCACGTTGCAGCGCTTCGGAGATATTCGGCGCGGGACCTACCACGACGAGAACTACCTCCTCTGCACTTGCTCGGATCACGTCGATCATAGCCCCGACCCCATCTTCGTGGATCCCTCCCCGGTATCCCTCGAGATCAAATCCTTTCGCCCAGGATGCCTGGGGCAAGGGGATTTGGGCACCCGGTATGCCGACACCGATTGGGACATCGTCACGCCCGGATGCTTGCAGAAACTTAGCGGCAATGCGTGCGCGTTCAAGTGTATCGCCGGAGTCCGTCACCACCAGTTTCAAGTCGAGCTCGGGGGACGCCAGGATCAGCGCCAGAGCCCAGGTGTCGTCGATGTCGGTACCGATGTCGGTGTCGTAGATGACGGGAACGGCTTTCGAATCCATGGCAACGATCTCTCCCGGCAACGCCCAAAGGAGCGCAGCAAATACGAAATTGGCGAGGGTCCTCATGTCAAACTCTGCGCGTATACAGTGCTGGCGACCCAGTATACACCTTCGTGCACGTGTTGGGGGTCAGTGCCCTCGCATAGTCAGGGATGGAACACCGTGAACTGCCCCTGTCAGTCTTGCGTTCTAAGCTGCTCCAGCTCATATTCTTTTGCCTCAATCTCCAGTACCTTGAGCCGCCTCTCCAAACGAGAATTTGGAATTCGAATCGCGAGACCTGCGAAAGCGATTACCGAGGTAAGGAAGGTCGTGTAGAAGCCCATTGAGAATAGCTCTTCTCGTTTCTCTACATCCGCCTTGGCTTTAAGGATCTCGACTTTTTCAATCACTAATCGATCCCGCTCCTTAGAGAGTTGAGCCTTTTCCTTCTCTATTTCCTCACCCAGTTTAATAAGTTCGGATATCTCTTCGGTTATCTCCCGTAGTCTTCTTTCAGCAGCCCTAACTGCTTCTTCGGCCTCACGTCTTGCTGCCTGACTCTCCGTGCTCTTTGAAACATCCAGCTGTGCCATGTCTATGCCTGTCTCTCGCACAGATTGTTCTATCGCTCGTCCCAAATCCAATAGGCGGCCAGCGTGGGCAGTTCCAGTGAAAGCCAAGAGCATTGTAGTGATGATGAGTGTGCGTCTCATGCGTATTTCCCTCTTTGAATATCAATGATTTAGCGCTACCTGGCCTCAAATCTGACTGGCTGACGCTTGGCTCCCCAGGTGCCCGGCGACGCTTCGAATACCCCCGCAACGGGTTCTCCACAGTGCCCACAGCAGCCCGTCTCATCCAACTGCCAGGCGCCCATCTGGTACCAGTCCCGCTCAATCAGTAAGCCGCCGCACGCCGCACAGTATGTGGACCCGCCTTTGCCATCGTGTACATTTCCGGTATAGGCATAGTGCACCCCGTTTTTCATGGCGATGGACCGAGCTCGGGTCAGCGTCGCTGCCGGCGTCGCACTCGTTTCACGCATCTTCCAATCGGGATGGAAGGCGGTGAAGTGGCAGGGCACATCGCTGCCGAGGTTGTCTACGATCCAACGGGTCATGGCATCCAACTCCTGGTCGGAGTCGTTCTCACCGGGAATGATCAAGTTGGTGATCTCGAACCACACATCCGTTTCATGCTTCAGGTACACGAGGGTATCCAGCACGTCATTCAGATGGGCGCCACACAGGCGATAGTAGAAGTCGTCGCTGAATCCCTTTAGATCGACGTTAGCTGCATCCATGTATTGAAAGAACTCGCGCCTCGGCTCCGGGGAGATATAACCCGCAGTCACCGCCACCGACTTCACGCCTTTTTCGGCGCAGGCCTGCGCCACATCGATAGCGTACTCCAGAAAGATCACCGGATCGTTATAGGTGTAGGCGATGCTGCGGCAACCGAGCTGCACGCAGGCCTGCGCCAGGGCTTGCGGCGCCGCCTGATCGGCCAGGGTATCCATTTGCCTCGACTTGCTCATATCCCAGTTCTGACAGAACTTGCAGGCAAGATTGCATCCGGCGGTGCCAAAGGAGAGGATCGGTGTACCGGGCAGAAAGTGGTTGAGCGGTTTCTTCTCGATCGGATCGACGCAGAAACCACTGGAACGACCGTAGGTCGTCAAGACGATCTGGTTGTCCTGGCAGGCCCTCACAAAACAGAGCCCCTGCTGCCCCTCGCGCAGTTTGCATGCCCGGGGGCAGAGGTCACACTGAATCTGCCCGGCATCTATCTCATGCCAGTATCGGGTGGGAACTACGGTTTGCATGGTCATTGAACGGACCTCACGACGGCAGCAACTCAGGTTAAGAATTATTCGTTGAAATAGCAAAGCCAAGGTGGCTATATTGTCCTTCTATTTCTCGGGCGAATCCCGGCAGGAATCAGACAAGGGTGGGAAAATGAGCCAGATAAGAGCCGCGGCCGTTGCAGGTCAGTTTTACCCGGGTAAAGCCGAAGAGCTTGCAGGCAGTGTGGATGATTTGCTGGCCGAGGCGGACACCAGCGAGTCCTGCCCCAAGGCGATCATCGCGCCCCACGCCGGATATATCTATTCAGGCCCGATTGCGGCGAGCATATATGCGCGCGTCAGAAACGCAGCGGACACGATCTCGCGCGTCATTCTGTTGGGTCCTTCCCATAGAGTGGGCTTTAACGGGATCGCCTTGAGTTCCGCGGACGTCTACCGCACTCCCCTCGGAGACGTTGCCATCGATAAGGCGAGCGTGCAGCGCCTGGCGGATCTGCCGAATACCGGATTCCTGGACGAAGCCCACGTTCCGGAACACAGCCTGGAGGTGCATCTGCCGTTTCTGCAGCGAACGCTGGGAGATTTCACTCTGGTTCCCCTGGTGGTGGGGCAGGCTGAACCCGTAGATGTGGCCAGAGTATTGGAGACGCTGTGGGGAGGGGAGGAAACGCTGATTGTCATCAGTTCCGATCTGAGTCACCACGAAGCATACGACATGGCGACTGCGAAGGACCGGGCCACCTGCAAACAGATCGAATCGCTGCAAACCAACATCAGCGGCGATCAGGCTTGCGGCTGCAAGCCGATTAACGGACTGCTCCATCTGGCCAAAAAGAAAGGTCTAACGGTCACAACCATCGATTACCGCAATTCAGGCGACACCGCGGGACCAAGGAACAGCGTGGTCGGATACGGCGCCTACGTAATTACCGAACCGGATCAGTTGCCACTCGCCTGGCGTCAACAGCTCCTGCAACTGGCACGCAGTGCCATTGCGCATCGCTTGACCACAAAAGAGGACTTCAAGATTGAGCTCAGCCTATACCCGGAAGAGCTCAAGAAGCAGGCCGCAAGCTTCGTCACCCTGAACCTGCATGGTCGACTGCGTGGCTGTATCGGCAGCCTGGTGGCCCACCGGCAACTACCGGCGGATATAGCTCACAATGCCCAGGCCGCTGCTTTCCAAGACCCGAGGTTCAGCGCCGTGACCGCTGCTGAATTCCAGCACCTGGACGTACACATCTCTATCCTCAGCGAACCGTCACCCATGGCTGTCGCATCCAGGGAAGACCTGTTGCAGCAGATCAGACCCGGTATCGATGGGTTGATCATTGAGGAGGGCGGTGCGCGCGCTACCTACCTGCCCTCAGTGTGGGAGCAGATTACCGACCCCGCCGTCTTCATACGCGAACTGCGAAGCAAAGCGGGCCTGAGTCCCGATGGCTGGAGTGACGCCACCAAGGTATTCAGATACACCACTCGGGAGTTCAGCTAGCTTAACGCTGTGCTTCGATTTTCGACATGATTGACTTGGCCAAACCACCCCCTTATACAAAGGATGACAGCATTCTATTGCGGCCCTACGCAATGGAAGATACCGACCGGCTCTATGAGGCAGCCAAAGAATCTATTGATGAAGTGTACCCTTTCTTGCCCTGGTGCCATCCCGATTATGTGCGGGAGGAGAGTGAAGAGTGGATCACCAGTTGCATCAAACGATGGGACAAAGGTGCAGTATTCAACTTCGCCATCTTCGAACTGTCAGACCTGACTTTTTTAGGAGGGTGCGGCCTGGATCTTCTTGGCAGCGGTAACTGTCGCGCAAATCTGGGCTATTGGGTGAGAACTTCGGCAACCGGCAGAGGAATTGCAACACGAGCCACCAAACTGCTGATAGCGTATGGATTCAAACATCTGGCACTGCGGCGGATTGAGATTCTGATGGCAACCCACAATCATGCCAGCAGGAAAGTAGCCGTAAATGCAGGCGCTTCATTTGAAGGGACGCTGCGCAATCGGCTGGTGATTGACGATGTCTCCTACGACACCTATTCCTATGCGGTGATACCGTCGGACTTTGCCTAGCAGGCATCTACATACTTTCTAAAATCAGTAACTTGAGATCGGGCGTCAATCCGGGTGAGCCCCGACTATTCGCCGCTCAGAGCAATCACGCGGCGTAGCAGATTGCTGAATCCAGCGACATCCGTGGCTTCGTAGAAGTGCCTGAATTGCGGATGTCTCGAGATCACCTCGACCCTGCGGCCGCTCGGGTCGATAGCATAGGTTCTCGGCAGGTAAGCACCATCGTCGGCAAACTGGTTGCTTAACCCCGGTTGCTCCGGCGCGTTTACTCGGATCATCACAACTTGCTGTGCCAAGCGTACGATCTGCGGATTGCTAAACAACTTCTGATAGGTGTGACAGGTGGGACACCAGTCAGCGTAAAGCAGAACCAGTGCTGGTCGACCGCTCCTTCTGGATTCCGCCAGACCGGATTGATAGTCGTGCCAACGAATCTGACTGTCATTCCAATCCAGATCAGGTGACGCACTAACGCCCTGGCTGAACAGTATAGTCAGCAGGGCGACAGTTAAGATCGATCTCATCATATCTATGCATTGCTCCACATGTCAGAGAATAAGACCCAACAGCAGCCCTTTTTTTTTCATTAACCACTTTGTGAAAACTATCCGTGGTTGCACCGGTCTGCCTTGTAAGCCAGGTGTGGTTGCTAACCTTGGATCGTCATGTACCAGGGTTTGCCCCTAGGTAATGAGGAATCAAATTTAGGAGAGAACGGTATGCCAGCTATGACTAAGCGGATTGCACTGATCTGTGTCCTGCTGTTGTCTGCCACCAGCTACACAGTTGCCGACGATCGGAATGCTGGTCGGGCCGCCATGCGGATTGCAGCGAACAATCCTTGTGCAATAAAGAATCCGTGTAACCCTTGCGCCAAGAAGAATCCGTGCAGCATGAAGACTGCCGCCAACCCCTGCGGCATAAAAAACCCGTGCGGCATGAAGAATCCTTGTGGCATGAAGAACCCCTGTGGAATGAAAACTGCCGCCAATCCATGCGGTATGAAAAATCCCTGTGGGATGAAGAACCCCTGCGGAATGAAAACTGCCGCCAATCCCTGCGGCATGAAAAACCCCTGCGGGATGAAGAATCCTTGCAGCATGAAGAATCCGTGTAATCCCTGTGGAGGCATGAGTCTCGTTAAGGCGAAAGACATCACGCGCCCCAAAGGCAGCAGGGCCTATTCATCCAGGAACCGCCGGCAGATGGTTGAATTGGGTGAGTCCCTATGGAACGACAAGAAACTGAGCAGCAACGGACTGGCCTGCCAGAACTGTCACGTCCAGGGCGCTGCTTTCAACGCGACCTACACGAAGCCCTACCCGCACCCAGTCGCAATGGTTAAGCAACAAGTGGGGATACACAAGGCGATCACTGCGGAGCAGATGGTACAGTTCTGCATGGTCGTACCGATGGCTACCAAGCCACTTAAGTGGCGATCGAAGGAGTTGGCAGCACTGACCGCCTACGTGGAAGATGTCAGCCAACCAACGTTCGCCAAGAACAGCGCAGCGAATCCTTGTGGTATGAAAGTGGCCACAACTAATCCATGCAACCCTTGCGGGATGAAGAATCCCTGCGGCATGAAGAATCCTTGCGCGATGAAGAATCCTTGCGCAGTGAAGAATCCGTGCGGGATGAAGAAGAATCCCTGCGCAACGAAGAATAGATAACCCGGCCCCCCGGAGGGGTGGCTCTGAAAGCGCTCCTCCAACCTTATTATCCCCAGCCCCCGGTGGAGTGGCTCTAAAAGTACTCCTCCAACCTTTTGCCGCGCTTTACTGTAGCATATGCGGCTTGCTGACGGTCTGCTCCGATTTTCGATTATGAGACCACAGATGCGGCTATCCCATCTATGTTCGGTTCTTCTCCTCTGTGCCGGCTGTGTAACAACATCTGCGGCCGAACCGGGCGCTGATACCGCGACGGAGATATTCTACAGCCAGCACTGGCCCGGGGCCATTCAGCCTCAGGGAGAGCCGGACGCTGCACTGCCCGAAGTGGAGAAGTCGCTGGCCCCCGAATCCTGCGGTACATGCCACCCTTTACAGTACCAGGACTGGCGCACCAGCCTGCACAGCAGGAGTATGAGCCCAGGAATAGTCGGGCAGCTACTGGAGATGGTCGGCGACGATCCGGCTACAGCCCGGCTCTGTTGGTCCTGCCACTCTCCTCTTGCAGAGCAGCAGGATCTGACCTACAGCGAAGCAGAAGGGTGGCAGGACAATCCTGCGTTCGATCCGCAGTTGCAGAAACAGGGCATGATGTGCGCTGCCTGCCACGTACGCAGCCGCCGGCATTATGGTCCACCGAGAATGGGCACACCGGAAGTCACCGGCAGGATCGAAGGAGCATTGCCTCACGGAGGATTCACGGCTGAAGTCGGATTCACCAAGTCAGGCTTCTGCCGAGGATGTCATCAGTTCGCCGAGACCGACTATACATTGAATGGCAAGCTGCTCGAGAACACCTATGCAGAATGGGCAGCCAGCGAATACGCAGACAACGGCACGCAATGCCAGGACTGCCACATGCCGGAACGACGTCATCTCTGGCGCGGCATTCACGATGCCGATATGGTCAAAGGCGGGGTTACCATAGCCGTCACACCGATCGACCGGACCCATCTGCCGGGAGAATTCGTAGATGCCACCATTACCATTGTGAACTCGGGGGTGGGTCACAAATTCCCCACCTACATAACGCCCAAAGTCTTCGTGCGGGGAAGACTGCTGACTGACGCGGGGGATCCCATCGATGCCAGCTTGCAGGAGTATGTAATCGGGTGGGAATCCTATGACCTGGCGGTGGAAGCCTATGACACCCGTTTGTCGCCGGGTCAGCAGATTCAGATCAGTTACCAATACCCGCTGCCTGATGAGGGGACCGGACTGCAGATCGAGGTGATCGTGGATCCGGACCACTGGTACAGACGCTTCTACCAGAACATCCTCAACAGCGGTGGCGGCGGCGCGGGCAGAGAAACACTGCAGGAGGCGCTGGATCTATCGCAACGTTCCTCATTTAGCATCTACGACCAAGTCTTCCCACTGGTCAGCCCTGCAGATGCCAAGACCGTTCACAGCAATTCATCAAACCAAGCCAAAATGTAATTCAGTCTGCTGATACGGTGACTGGGTCGTCCCGCTCTGCTGAGGCCATGGCTCTCCTCGGGAAACAGAACCAGCTTGGCTTTCTTCTTCTGCATCTTCAGGGCGGTGTAGAACTGCAGATCCTGCTCCAACGGTACCCTGAAATCATCTTCACTATGGATGATGAGCACCGGCGTGGTTACCTGGTCAGCATAGTGGATCGGCGAACGGGAAAGGTAGTCGTCGGCATCGCCCCACGGAAAGTCCCGGAACCAACGTTCGGCAAAGTTGTAGTTCAAGTCTGCCGTCCCGACAAAGCTGTACCAGTTGATCACCGCGCGTTGCGTAACCGCCGCCTTAAATCGATCGGTGTGGCCGACGGTCCAGGCAGTCAGCAAGCCCCCGCCGCTGCCTCCGGCAACGCCCAGTCGATCTGCATCGACGTAGGGCCTCTCGATCAGTTCATCCACACCTGCCATCAAGTCTTTGAAATCGTCACCCGGATAGCGGTATTGGATGATATTGCCAAACTCGGTGCCATAGCCGGTACTGCCTCTCGGATTAGTGATAAAAACCAGATAGCCCGCATTGGCCAGCACCTGAAATTCGTGGAAGAAAGCAGTACCGTACATGGCGTGCGGACCACCGTGTATATACAGAATCAATGGATAACTGTCGTCGGGATCGAAATCGATCGGCCGGACCACCCAGCCCTGGATGCTCAGATCATCGAAGGATTCGTACCAGATCTCTTCATACGTCGAGTAGTTCGCCATATCCGAATTGACAGCGGTAATCTCCGTCCAGCGGTTTTGCTGAGGCCGATTGGCCTGCATAGTGAATACCTGTGCAGGTAAAGTCGCATCCGTATAGAGAACTGTTAGCTCACTTTCGCCGGAGACGGTAAAGCTGAGTATTCCGCCCTGCTCCAACTCGGTGAGTGGCGTTATGCGCGAGTCCCTTACCCTGACCTCCTGGATGTTAACCTGCCCCCGATCCGCCGATGTAAAATAGAGGGACTTGCTGTCACGCTTCCACTGGATCCTGCTGCTCGACCCGGCGATGGGCGCCAGCACATCGCTGCCCACACCATCGCCGACGGCACGCTCATACTCAGCCGTTAGCAGCCTTCGCTGGGACCCGTCTGGCCGCATGACATAGAGTTCTTGAGTGGCATAACTAGGCGGCCGTTCGTCCACATCGTATCCGGTAAATGCGATCCACTTGCCGTCAGGAGAGACCAGCGGACGACTGTCCGGACCCCTGTGATCTGTCAATGGTATCGGTTCGCTATCACCACTTGCCGCCACACGATAGATTTCCGAATCTCCCAGCTGATATTCAGCATCCTGCTTGCGGATCGCACTGAAGTAGATCATGCCGCCGTCGGCTGACCAGTGGGGTGTGCCATCGTCGTAATCCCCGTGAGTAATGCGGCTCGACGCTCCCGGGTATTGTCCATCGACTTCCACGATCCAGATGTGGTTGCGCTGTCTGTGACGCTGTTGGATAAACTCCGGCGAGCCGTCAGCTCTTGTCTTCAGACTCTCGAGTACGATCTCCTCCTTTGCCTTCAGTTCCCCCTGGCTCTCCAGTTTATCCCCATCGAGCTTGCTTGCCGTTCGCCCGTCGTCCCGTGCTTCCTTCTCTTCTCGTTCCTGCGCAGTCAGGTCTTTGCTCAAGAAAGCGATCCGAGTGCCGTCTCTCGACCATGCGAAGTCGCTGACCGCCTCTTCCATGTCAGTAAGCTGTCGCGCTTCCCCTCCACTTACATCGAGAATGTAGATCTGGGCTTTCTCCCCGCGTTTAGAGATGAACGCCAGCCTGTCCCCGTCCGGGGACCATCGCGGTCGCGAATCCGGACCGGCGTGCGTTGTGAACGGTTTCTTCCCGCCTTCGCCGGCCACCCAGATATCACTACTATAGCGGTCCTCCTCCTTGAGGGTAGTCACCTGCACGAACGCCACACTGTTTCCATCCGGAGATATCTGCGGATCGGCAACATAACTCCATTGCCACAGGCTCTCAGAAGTGAGCCCCACCGGCTCTGCAGCTTCAGACCCGTAGGCGGCCGCAAGAAGCAGCAACGATTGAATGACGCGTAACAGCACTGTCTTCATTGGGAAACTCCTCGGAGAACTCTGGATCCCCAGTCATCATCGACCTGGGGCTACCGCGGTACATTCATGATATCAGGCCCCAGCAGCAAAACTCGCATGCTGATGCAGGGATGCACGACCTCCTTGATATCACCCGGAGACATGCAGGATCACGTTACGATTGCCTCGATAACGCCGGTGTTCCCACAGGAAGATACCTTGCCAACTGCCGAGGGCCAGCGATCCCCCGATCACGGGAATCGAGACACTGGTTGCTGTCAGCGCCGCCTTGATGTGGGCGGGCATATCGTCCGCTCCTTCGGCTGTGTGGGTAAATAAGGGATCGCCCTCCGGCACGAGTCTGTCAAGCCAGCATTCCAGATCGACTCTGGCGGAGGGATCGTAGTTTTCCTGAATCAACAGGCTGGCGGACGTATGTTGAATGAACAGCGAACACAACCCTTCATCTGCGCCCCCCGATGCCACTTCTGCTCGTACTACGGGGGTGATGTCGTGCAGGCCTTTGCCGCTGATCTTGATGGAGAGCGTTTTAATCACGAAATCGCATGATCGCTACAGAACATCACCTAGAAATCCATCCAGTTCACTGGCAAAGCGTACCGGATTGTCGCTGTGAACATTGTGGGTCGCATCCGGGATCACCACCAAGCGGCCGTTGGGCAGTGCCTCTATCATCTGATCCGCTATTTCGGGTGACAGAATCTTACTGTTAGCTCCCCTAAATAGAATCGTTGGCGGAGTGATACTCGTGACATCTCCCCAACGTGCTGCGACGCGCTCAGCACTTCTCTCGTCCAACTCCTGTTCGGAAAGATCCAGCGGTGGGCGGGGCCGCCTGTCTCTCTTCCAGGTGTACTTACCGTTCTCTGTCGGTTTCAGGCTGTGCGTCAAGCTGTAGCGCAGATGCGCTTCTGGGCGATGGGGCATAAACTTCTTGGCCCGATCCAGATAGTCCTCAAAGTCGAACAGTTCCTCGGTCGCTTCGCTGAATTCGTGCATCTCCCTTTGCCCCTCCATCATGCTGACCGGCGCGACGTCGACGATTCCCACTGCATCCAGCCGTTCAGGATAGCGAGATGCGTAACGGATGCAGTTCATCCCCCCCATGGACATGCCTACCAGGGTCATCCGTTCGAAATCCAGATATTCGATGAACTGTCTGGTGTCCTCCAGCATCAGGTCACCGGAATCTTCATGCAGGTATTTCTCCGCCGTCCATTCGGAATCACCGTGGCCGCGTTGATCGAGCGCGACCAGGTGGTACTTATTTCGCAGACAAAGGGCCGCCATGTCCCATGTGTGGGCGGTCAGCGACCCGCCGTGGAGGAGCAGCACGTGAGGAAGGTGACGGTTTCCCCAATCAAGCCAATGCAGTCTGATCCCGTTCAGAATCACATCGTGTTCTGCGGGCAAAACAAACTCTTCCGCTTCGACCCCGGCAGCCTTGGCACAGTCGATCATCAACGCTTTGTAGTCTGCAGCCACGTTTGCACTCGACTCCTCTCAGCAGGGACCCTATCTGCCGGTGAATTCCGGTGCTCTCTTTTCCACAAACGCTTTGACGCCCTCACGGAAATCCTCACTGTTGAACATCCCGGATAGATGTACCATCAGATGATCGACGGCGGTATCGAAGGACTCCTCCAATCCCATGCGCATCATCCGCTTGGTGGTCTGCACCGCCATGGGAGCGTTTGCCGCGATCTCCTGCGCCCACTGCATTGCCGTGGACATCAATTGATCGTCCGGAACCACCTCATTCACCAATCCCATCTTAAGGCTCTCCGCGGCATCGAGGGTGCGACCCCGATAGTAGATCTCAGCAGCTTTACCCCAACCCACAAGTCGCGGCAGCAACCAGGTGCCGCCGCTCTCCGGCACTACGTTTCGCTTCACCATCACCGCTGCCATTTTGGCGGACTCGGCGGCGATACGCATATCAGCGATCAGCGTGAGGTCCATGCCGTATCCCGCTGCTGCGCCATTGATGGCCGCGATGACCGGCTTATCGATACCCCACATGACGGTGATCGGGGCATCCCGCAAGTTGAACATCTGCCTCGGAGCTGGCGAATCCGATCTGCTGCCGATTCCGCCGGCGTTGACGTCCACCAGATCCAGACCGGAGCAAAAGCCTCTTCCCGCACCGGTGAGCACGATGGCGCGAACATCGCTATCCTGATTTGCCTCCACCAGTTTCTCCGACATCTCCTTTAACATCGGTCCGCTGATGGCATTGAGCCGGTCTGGACGGTTCAGGGTAAGCACCAGTACCTTCCCCTCCTGCTCTACCAACAACTGTTCTGTGTTCGAACTACTAATCGTCATACATCCTCCTCTGGAACGGCATCAACTTCGAATAAACATGCCGCTACAGGTGAACTTCCTGTCAGTCGGCATGAACTCATTGCGGGTCATCCTAACAAACTTCCGGTTGTTTTCCATGTTTTGTCAGAACCGCTTGCATAAATTATGATGTCCTGGTTTTCCTGACGATCCGTAGTTATTTTGAAATCGCAATCAGCCCCCTTACTCTTTCTGACGTTGACCATCCCGTCCATACAGGTCGCACACGCTGTAGATGCGACGGCGGCGCCAGTCCAATTTCCGAAATTTCCGGAAAATGGGATTGCAGTCAGCATTGACGGCAAACTGGACGAAGCCGTATGGGCGGATGTCCCCGCGTTTGACAATATGGTGGTGATCGATCCGGACACATTAAAACAGAGCCAATTCGAAACCCACAGTCGGTTCTTCTATACCGACAAGGGGCTTTACGTAGGCATTTCCAGTCAACAGGATGCCGATACCCTGATTGCCAGACTCTCATCCCGAGACCAGTTCATCAATCGCGATGGCTTCGAATTTACCTTAGACTGAAGTTCTGACGACGGACCGTTCTCTCAATCAACCTATCC
>CEPV01094519.1_pt1 | contig 24021 bp, 20 predicted proteins | sample 530451 | NCBI WGS metagenome assembly CEPV01 (sample SAMEA2620097, study PRJEB7988) | marine metagenome | isolation source: saline water (ENVO:00002010), including
TTCAGATTGACCCATATGGTGTGCAAGCCGACGTCATGGGCGGCGCCGACATCGAATTCGGGATGATCGCCAATGTAGATCATCTCTTGCGCCTTGACGCCGGTGTGCTCGAGCGCCGCGTGAAACAGGTTGGGAGCGGGCTTTGGGGCCCCCACCTGTTCGGCCGAAAAGGAGAAACTGAAGTAGTCGGACAGACCCAGCCGCTGGATGTCCGCATTGCCATTGGTAAGCGTACCGAGCAGATAGCGCTGGGTAAGCTCGCGCACAGCATCCAGGGCCCCGTCGAAAAAGAGCACCTGATTGCGTGCCTGCAAGAACGCTTCGAACGCCTCATGTGAGTAGCTTTCCGATTCGGTTGGCGTGTAGCCGCTTCGTTGCAGCGCCAGTTCTATTACCCGGCGCCGTAACTCGCTGATGCTGGTCTTGAGCTCCGGATGCTCCTGCAGCACTTCATTTCTGAGACTTCGCGTGGTTTCAGGATCATAGCTTATGCGCGGGCAGTTGCTCTTGAGCCATTCATGCAGTTTCTGCTCGGCTCTGATCAGCGTCGGCCTCATATCCCAGAGGGTATCATCCAGATCGAATGCCAGAACCTTGATCGCCATCTTGTCTAAGAACCGGTCTTCTTCTTTGCCCTGGGATGTGCCTGATCATACACCTCGGCCAAGTGCTGGAAGTTGAGATGCGTGTAGATCTGCGTCGTAGCGATGTCGGCGTGACCCAGCAGCTCCTGCACGGCGCGGAGATCACCGCTGGATTCGAGCATGTGTGTGGCAAAGGAGTGGCGCAGCATGTGCGGGTGGAGCTTACCGGGTAGCTGTTGTTTGATGTTCCAGCGCTGCAGGCGGCGTTGAACATTGCGGTGGCTGATGCGGGTGCCCCGCTCGCTGAGAAACAGCGCGCGCCTGTCTATATTGCTCTGGGGCACTCTCTTCGGCAGGTTCTCCCGCTGCTGCAGCCACTGCTGTACGGCAGTCAGGGCGTATCGACCGATCGGCAGCTTACGGGTCTTGTTACCCTTTCCGGTTGCAGTCAGGGAGGCGTCCCCCTGGTCGATATCCAAGACGTCCAGACGTACCAGTTCCGCCAACCGCAATCCGGAAGAATACAGCAGCTCCATCATCGCTTTATCCCGACATGCATGCCAACCGCTACCGCTGAAATTCAAAAGCTGGGCGACCTGATCGGTATCCAGCGTTGCAGGCAGCCGGCTGTCCCTCTTCGGGGAGCTTATGCCGTTCGCGGGGCTATGCGTGACCAGTAGCTCCCGAGAAAGAAATCCATAGAAGGAGCGGATGGATGACAGGCACCTTTGCAGGCTACTCGCGGACAAGCCGGATCCGTGTTGCACAGCGATGAAAGACCGCACCACGTGGGGTTTGAGCTCCGTCCAAGCGCTGATGGGCGGCTCGCTTTCGGCCAAACAGAATCGTAGCAGTTTGGACAGATCGCGTTGATATGCAGCTATCGTATGGGGGGAGAGCTGGCGCTCGCTTTGAAGGTGGGCAAGAAAAGCAGCAATGTCACTGTCAAGTTGCTGCTTACCTTTTTTGGTCATTCCGGCCTACATTCCGCATACTGGAATCGGGGTATCACGCGCGCCAATATGTCGGCGATAAAACCTGGAAACATTGTGCCCATGCCACTTTGGAAGTGATCTACCTCGGAGCTGCCGATGGCCAGCAAGGCGATATCGTCATCGCTCCTCACCGGTAATACCGCACATGACTTTATCTGTTTGCTCGTCTTGCCAAAAAGGTAATCCTGCTCCTTCTTTCGTAGCACGCCCAAAATTGGATTTCTGCTGTCCATCAAGCTGCCGACATGCTCCTTTGCCAGTTCGCTCGGGATTGCAGACGTCCAATCATTTATCTTGTACTGATCCTTGGCGAAGATAATCAGAGTGTAAGCGGTGCAGTTGAATTCGGTTAGCAAGCCCCCCTCAAGATTTGTTAGCAATTGCTCACCAGTTTCGGCTTCAACGAGAGAAAGTACGATTTTTCGACATATCTGAAATGTCTTGTCATTGTCATTGGCAGCTTGCATCAGCTCCCCGAGCTCTTTCGTCAGATTCTGGTTTCTGTCTCTGAGCAAGGATACTTGGCGCTCTACTAACGATACAGTTGAGCCTCTCAGATGAGGGATGGTCAAAGTGATCAGAAGATCGTCTTTGTCTAGGAAGAAATCCGGATTGTTCTGTAGGTAATTGGCAACGTCTTTCTCAACAGGGACTGTATCTTTTATGTCGCCGGTTGATTCAGTAGATTGCTTTGTCATATGAGCAGATGGCCTTCATAGACGCGACATGCAGGTCCTGTTTGTAGCACAGGTGAGTCATCGCCTTTCCATTCAATTGTTAGCGTGCCGCCTGGGAGGTGTACATTGACTTCCTCTTCGAGCAATCCCTGCAATCGACCAGTGACAACTGCCGCACAAGCTCCCGACCCACAAGCTCTGGTCTCGCCAGTGCCACGTTCGTAGACGCGCAACCGAATGTTCTTTCTGTCGATAACTTCCATAAAGCCGACATTGACTCCTTGTGGGAATCTGGCGTGTGTTTCGAGCACGGGGCCAAGAGTCTTAACAGACGCGGTGTCTACGTCTTCTACAAGCAGGACTGCGTGAGGGTTACCCATGGATACGGCGGAGATGTCGATACTGGTCCTATTGGCACATAGGCCGTCTTCCAATTGCAGGTTGTAGCTGATTTGAGTCGCGTCAGCGATGAATGGTATGCAGTCCGGCTGCAGTCGAGGCGCGCCCATGTTGACGGTGATATTTCCATCTTTCTGCAATTTGCACTCAACCGGACCTTTCATGGTTTCAAGCTTGAGCTCTGTCTTAGTCGTTAGGCCTCTGTCTCTTACGAATCGAGTAAAGCACCGGGCACCATTGCCACACTGTTCAGCTTCAGAGCCATCAGCGTTGAATATGCGAAAGCGAAAGTCCATCGCCGGATCTTGGGGTGGCTCGACCATCAACATCTGATCGAAGCCGATGCCGAGGTGTCGGTCAGCAAGACACCTTATCCTTTCGTCGCGAATCTGGATGTTTTGAGAGATCAGATCCAACATCAGGAAGTCGTTGCCAAGACCGTGCATTTTCGTGAATCTGAGTAACATAGCGGGTAGATTACTTAGTGAGTTGCTTATTGCAACTGATATTTCATGTCGGCTTATGATGGGCAAACGCCATGGGACAGGACACTAAGACGGCAGCAGGTATTCCAGGGCCAGTTGATCTTCGATCGATTCTCTCTTTCTTATCAGATGGGGCTGATCGCCGTCTACCATTACCTCTGCAGCACGATTGCGGCTGTTGTAGTTGGAACTCATTACAAAACCGTATGCGCCGACTGACTCGACAGCGACCAGATCATTCTCTTCGAGTTTCAGGGTTCTGTCCTTGGCCAAAAAGTCACCACTTTCGCAAATGGGGCCGACGATGTCATAGGTGCGTGCAGGCGCGTTGCCGGGTCTCACCGGGGTGATCTGCTGCCAAGCCTGATACAGGGATGGCCTGATAAGATCGTTCATGGCAGCATCCACCACGGCAAAGTGTTTGTCGTGATTGTTCTTAAGATATCTCACCTTGGCCAACAGTATCCCGGCATCAGCCGCGATGTATCGACCTGGTTCGAAGACCAGTTCCAGCTCCCTGGATCCCAGCAGCTGCAACAGGCCCGCGGCATACTCCTCTATGTCCGGCGGGCTCTCTTGTCGGTATCGAACGCCCAGACCGCCGCCCATATTGATATGGTCGAGTTCTATTCCCTCCTTGCCGAGCTGGTCTGCCAGCTTCAGCGTTTCGTCCATTGCATTAAGGAAGGGTGACAGTTCGGTTATTTGTGATCCGATGTGGCAGTCTATTCCCGCGATCTTGACGTGGGCCATCGCGGCAGCCCGTCGGTAGATCTCGATGACCTGCTCGCTGCTGACGCCGAACTTGTTTTCCTTCAGCCCGGTGGCGATATAGGCGTGAGTGAGCGGATCTACGTCGGGATTGATGCGAAATGAAATCCTGGCAGTTTTGCCTGCATCACCTGCCAATTGATTCACCAGTTCCAGTTCCGCTCTCGATTCTATGTTAAAGCAGTGGATGTCGGCTGCGAGCGCCTGCTCGATTTCAACGGCTTGTTTGCCCACACCGGAAAAAACAACGCCGGCGGGATCACCGCCCGCCTTGAGAACGCGCTGCAGTTCACCCCCGGAAACGATATCGAATCCTGCACCCAGCCGAGCCAAGAGATTCAAAACGGCAATATTGCTGTTCGCCTTTACGGCATAGCAGATTCGATGGCGGCGTTTGCGCCACGCCGCCTTGAAGCGCAGGTAGTTGGCTTCAATCGTTGCCTTCGAATAGACATAGCAGGGGGTACCGAATTGATCGGCAATGCGGGTTGCAGGCACGTCTTCGACGTACAGCTCACCGGATTGATAGTGAAAATGACCCATGTTGCATTCCAGATCGGATGGATTGATGAACCGAGAGGACGCCGGTTAACGGCTGGAGGACTTTTCTTCGGACTGCTGTTCTTGGGACTGCTGATTATCTGGCTGTTGTTTTTCAGAAGCGGGCGGGAACAGAGGACCCTTCTGGCCACAACCTGGCAAGACCATGCATAAAAGCAGTACCACAAGTAATATTCTCATGACTGGACCCTGGCCGCTGTTTGCGGGGCGACAAGTATACTCGCTCATAGGCCGAGGGCAAACACGCAGACACACTGCGAGATCAGCGCCCGTTGACAACCGATTCCGCCTGCTTGATCGCCTTTGTGACCTGTTCCGGTGCAGTGCCGCCGGGGTGATTCCGTGCGTGAACAGAGCCTTCCAGCGTAAGGACGCTGAAGACATCGTCATCGATAAGGTCTGAGAATTCCTGCATCTCTTGCGCGGACAGTGCGGACAGATCCTTGCCACGATCCACGGCATACCCCACCAGCTTGCCAACCACCTCGTGCGCATCTCTGAACGGCAGCCCTTTCTTGGCGAGATAATCGGCAAGATCGGTGGCGGTTGCATAGCCTTTCTCTGCAGCCAGCTTCATATTTTCCTTCTTGGGCTGCATCGCCGGGATCATGTCAGCGAGTGCTCTGATACAGTCTTTGATCGTGTCGATAACATCGAACAGCGGTTCCTTGTCCTCCTGATTGTCCCTGTTGTATGCCAGAGGCTGCCCTTTCATAAGCGTCAACAGGGACATCAGGTCACCGTATACGCGGCCCGATTTGCCCCGGATCAGTTCCGCCACATCAGCGTTTTTCTTCTGCGGCATGATGGAAGAGCCGGTACAGAATCGATCCGGTAATTCGATAAAGTCGAACTGTGGTGACACCCACAGCACCAGTTCTTCGCACCAGCGTGACAGGTGCACCATGATGAGACTTGCTGTCGCCGCAAACTCGATGGCGAAGTCGCGGTCACTGACCGAGTCCAGTGAATTGGCGCTCGGGCACTCGAAGCCGAGGAGCTCAGCAGTCAGGTTCCGATCGATGGGGAAGTCGGTTCCCGCCAGAGCAGCGGAGCCCAAAGGCATGATGTTGACGCGTCGACGGCAATCCTGCAGGCGCTGATAGTCGCGCTCTATCATCTCGTACCAAGCCATCAGATGATGACCAAAGGTGACCGGTTGCGCGATCTGCAGGTGGGTGAAGCCCGGCATGATGGTATTCACTTCACGTTTGGCCAGCGACAGCAACGCTTTCTGCAGCACTGTAATTTCGTTAGCAATGAGATCGATCTCATCGCGAAGGTAGAGTCGAATGTCCGTGGCGACTTGATCGTTGCGGGACCGACCTGTGTGCAGTTTCTTTCCGGCTGAACCGATCTTCTCGGTTAAGGCAGCTTCTATGTTCATGTGTACGTCTTCCAGATCGGCAGACCAAATGAACTCGCCGCTGTCGATGCTGTCTTGAATGGACTGCAATCCGCTCAGGATCTTCGCCAACTCCTCTTCAGACAGTATTCCCACCTGCTGCAGCATGGTTGCGTGCGCGACTGAGCCCTGAATGTCGTGATAAGCCAGTCTTTGATCAAAATGAACTGACGCAGTGAACCTGGCCACAAATCGGTCGGTAGCTTCTCTGAATCGGCCCGCCCAGAGTTTTTTTGGGCCATCTTTGTCAGTCATGGCGGATCCTGCTTGCCTGTTTGGATTGCGAAGTCTAATCTGCCGACAGATTATAACAACATCCAGGGGTTTGCTCTGCGCGTCTTCCCGAGTACACACGGTACGTTTCGAGCCTTGGGGGGGTCGATGTGGCCTGCTGGATTCCGATATGAGAGATCGATCCGATACCGAGGTTGAGGGTAGCACGATGGCAGATGGCTGGATCAGACGTTGGCTTACGGAACATGGTTCCCTGGACGAACTTGAAGGTGATGACTTCTTCCTGCCCGATCTCTGTCAGGCACAGAGTCTTTTCTATATGGTTCTGGTGGCTGAGCTGCTCGTGTTGGTGCTGGTGTTGTCAGCTACCGGGCTTTCGAGCTTCAGTTGGACCGGATTGGGCGCCACCTCTCTGTTTGTACAGTGGGTGGTGCTATCGAGTGCTGCTGTTCTCTGCAACATCCGGCCGTTCCTCAAACTTCTCAACATAAACGCAGCGGTGATGGTGGCGTACGGGTTGGTCCTCGTGATCACCCTGCTGTTCAGCCTGCTGGCTGAGTGGGCAGTTAAGGGCAGTGAATTCGCGTGGCAGCAGATCGATTGGGCAGCGGTCACCAGTAAAGTCTTGATGAGTGCCATCATTACCGGTCTGGGCTTTCGCTATCTCTATCTGCAACAGCAACTGAGGTCCCAGGAGCAGGCGGAACTGACCGCCCGAATCCAGGCGCTGCAGTCCCGTATCAGGCCCCACTTTCTCTTCAACAGTATGAACATTATCGCCAGCCTGATCGCCGTTGAACCGGATACTGCAGAACGGGTGGTCGAGGATCTATCCCTGCTCTTCAGGGCAAGCCTCAACGAATCCACCAACAAACCGGTCACTTTGACAGAGGAGATCAGCCTGTGTGAGAGGTATATCCGAATCGAGGGTCTGCGCTTGGGTGACCGGTTGAACGTGGATTGGCAGGTCGATGTAGACACGGAGACGATAAAGATTCCCATGTTGACGCTGCAACCACTTCTGGAAAACGCCATCTACCATGGTATCCAACCGCTGCCGGAAGGCGGCACGGTCAAAGTCGAGCTACAGCTTGCGTCGGGTCGGTTCCAAATCAGGGTCACCAACCCGGTGGCCATGGAGAGTCACAGACACGAAGAGGGCAACAAGATGGCGGTGGACAATATCCGCCATCGATTGCGGGCCATATATGGCACGGCATCCGATATCCAGACCCAGTTGAAGGGGTCTGTATTTGAAACCCTGGTCTCGTATCCCATCGAGACCCCAGTAAAAGTGTGACGCACTGCTCAATCCTGGCCGAAAGACAGCCGCCCGTCGCAAAATCTGTGCGACAAGTCGCAGTTTTAATCTCAGATCCGAGTAATTTACACATCTAACGGGCCAGGGTTGGCCGGAGTATCACTTAGAACGGAAGCGATTTGGTGTCTATCATTAGAATTGGGCGAGGAGAATCCAGATGAAAGTGCTCATCGTTGATGATGAAAGGTTAGCGAGAGACAGATTGAATCGTATGGTCAGCACGCTGCACGACTATGAGGTTGTCGGCGATGCGGCAAATGGGGAAGAAGCCCTGCAAAAGACCCTGCTGTTGGACCCTGATATCGTGTTGCTGGATATCAGGATGCCGGGCATGGATGGGCTGTCGGTTGGCAAGAAGATGACCAGTTTAGAGTCCCCGCCAGCCTTGATATTCTGTACCGCTTTCAGTGAGCATGCCATCGCGGCCTTTGATCTGTTGGCATCCGGGTACCTGTTGAAGCCCGTCAGACGGGATGCGCTGGTCGACGCGCTGTCGAAGGTCGGCCGGGTCAACAGGGTGCAGGCAGCCAGCATGCATACCGATGAAGACGAAGACGAAAATGCCAGAGCGCGTACCCATATCAGTGCCAAGACGCGTAGGGGTATAGAGCTGATTCCACTGACCGAGGTGCGCTTTTTTCAGGCTGACCACAAATATGTGACGGTCCGGCATGAGAACGGAGAGGTACTGATAGACGATACGCTGCGCGACTTGGAAGACGAATTTGGCGATAGACTGGTCAGAATTCACCGTAATGCGCTGGTCATGACGCATCATCTGGAAGGACTGGAGAGAGATTCCAGAGGTCATTACCAGGTTCGTATGCGGGGCGTAGAGGAGCGGCTGGACGTTAGCCGCCGACATATTTCCGGACTGAGGAAGCTGGTCCAAACCCTGTAGATTACTACCTGCCTTTGAATCGAGCGGGATACCTTTATCCCGCTTTTTTTTTCTATATACTCACTACTGATTTAGGCGTAGCCGGAAGTCCGGGCCTACCCCCTGCAATAGGTAGTGACATGGTCATGCAATCCATTCGTATCGCCACGCGACAGAGCGCACTGGCTATGTGGCAGACCGAATACGTGAAGGCTCGATTGGAGTCGGCGCATCCGGGATTGGCGGTAGAGATTATCGGCATGACCACCCGGGGAGACAAGATTCAGGATCGACCCCTCGTGGAGGTCGGCGGCAAGGGCCTGTTCGTCAAAGAGCTTGAAAGTGCACTGAGGAGCGAAACCGCCGACATTGCGGTGCATTCGATGAAAGACGTCCCCATGGAGCTGCTCGGCGATATGGAGATCGCGGTCATGTGCGAGCGGGAGGACCCGCGGGATGCATTTGTTTCCAACCAGTTCAGCACTTTAGAGGACCTGCCCCCGAGGGCAACCGTAGGTACGTCCAGTGTGCGCAGGAAGAGCCAGATATCTGCTCTGCGAGCGGACCTTCATTTCGCGGATTTGCGTGGCAATGTGGACACGCGCCTGCGCAAGCTGGATGAAGGGCAATACAGCGCCATCATACTTGCTGTGGCAGGTCTCATCCGATTGGGCTGGGCAGACAGAATCACCGCCGCCTTGCCGGCCGAGGTGTGCATTCCATCTGCCGGTCAGGGAGCCGTGGGCATCGAGTGCCGGGCAGGGGATGAAGAGGCCAGGCAACTGCTTGCTCCGCTTAACCACCTGGACACGTTCACGGCGGTTGCCTGCGAGCGGTCCCTGTCGCGAAGATTGCAGGCGAGTTGTGAAGTGCCGGTCGCCGCGTACGCGCGGTTGCTGGATGGCAAGCTTCATGTCAACGGTATGGTCGCCAGCCTGGATGGCAAGAGGATTCTAAAGGCTGAATTGCATGGCGAACCGGACGCGGCAGAGGCATTGGGCGAAGCATTGGCCGAGGAACTGCTGCAAAAGGGTGCTGCCGATCTGTTACCCGAGCAGCCGGCCGACCGATAATGCCCGCGATTGACAGTCCCGGGGTGCTGATAACACGACCAGCGGATCAAATCGAAGAGGTCGCAGCACTGATCGAGCGGGGCGGGGCACGCGCCGTTCCATTCCCGTTGTTAGAAATACTCCCTATCTCTCAGGATGGCGAGGCGGATCGGGCGATCATGGCTCCTGATAAGTACCAGCTGTCCATATTCATAAGCAGGAATGCGGTCCGTTTCGGAGTGCCCATACTCCAGGGTCTCTGGCAAGAACTGCCTCAGCATATGCTCTGGGTTGGAGTTGGCGGTAGTACGGCAGCCGAGATGAAGCGCGCCGGCATGGCCGCTGCCTCTCCTGCGCTGGCATCCTCCGAGGGTGTGCTGTCGATGGCTGAGACCCGGGATATGAAGGGCAAAAGAGTCCTGATTATCAGGGGCGAGGGGGGCCGAGAAGTGCTGGCTTCAACGTTGCGGCAACGGGGTGCGCAGGTCGACTACCTGGAAGTTTACCGTAGGGAGAAGCATTCTTGGACTCAAGCAGAGCTTATGCACCTCGTAACCGAAGAACGGGTTCAGGCGGTTATCGTGACTAGCGGTGAAGCGTTGCAGTACTTTGCTGAATTGGCGGGAACGAGCTGTAGAGATCTGGTCCTGCTGGTCCCCTCGGCTCGCCTGGTAGATGTGGGCAGGCAATTGGGATTTGACAGCGTTCGTAAAACCGATGGTGCTGACAGTCGCGCACTTGCCAAAGGCATCTCAGAGTGGATGGCAGCACGGGGGCAGCAGAACAGCTAGAGCGGGCCATCGAGCGTGGTCGCGGGCACAAGTGTTAGAATTAGCTTCCTAAATCGCATGGAGAGTACATCAGTTGACTGATCAAACGACAAGGTCGTCGGAAGTCGGTGCAGATCTTGATGCTGCGTTAGATAAGTTGGAGCAGAAGGTTGAAGGGAACGGCAAGGGGGAACCGGTAAGCGCTTCCAATCTGAAGCTCGGCGCCGGTTTGCTCATAGCCACGTTGGTGTCCTTTGTGGCGATTGGCGCGGCCTCCTACGGGGTTTACCAGTTCTACCTGGTGGACCAGCAAACCACAGAGCTTGTTAACACGATCGCAGCAGTCGAACAAAGCATTCAGGATATACAATCCAATCAGAATTCAGTTGCAGCCGAGCTTGAGAGATTCAGTGCGCAGCAGTCGGCCGAGGTCGCCGGTATGCAGGAGAAACTGGATGCGGGCCTGGCTGAGTTCAGGGCGTCGGCGGGTACCAGCAGCCAGGACTGGATTCTGGCGGAGGTCGAGTATCTATTGCGTCTGGCCAATCAGCGCATCATGATCGAGAAGGAAGTCAGTGGCGCGATCGCGCTGCTGCAATCTGCCGATACAATCATCGTACAGGCGGACAACATCAGTGCATTACCCGTACGGGAAGCGATTGCAGCGGATATCGCCAGCCTGAAAAGCCTGCAACGCCTCGACATAGAAGGCACGTATGTTGCGTTGGGGGCCGTCATCGGGCAGGTGAATGAGCTTGTCGGACGTGAGCTTGCATTTAGCGTCAAGCGGATCGACGAGGCGGAGACTGAAGAGGGCGAAGCTGACGCGGATAGAAGCTGGGATCAGAAGCTGTTGGCTGCGACGAAGTTGATCGGTGACAAGCTATACGCACTGGTGGACTATCGAAGCGGCACTGAACGGGTCACGCCAATTCTTCCCCCGACGGAAGAGTACTACTTAGAGCAGAACCTCGTATTCAAGCTTGAGCATGCGCAGTTGGCGCTGCTCCGAGGCAATCAAACCGCCTATGATCAGAGCGTGCTTGATAGCATTGAGTGGGTAAGAACCCATTTTGACCAGCAGCATGGTGTGACTCGAAATGTGCTTTCCACGCTCGACGAGATTTCGCATGCCAAGGTTGAGCAAACGATACCCGACATATCCGGATCCCTAAATGTAATCAGGAAGTATCTGGCTGAATTTCATCTGGTTGCGGAAAAGAGCAGTCAGCAGCAACAAGAGTAGATGACATGAACAAGACTCTTCTATACATAGTGCTAACACTATTGTTGAGTGGCGGACTTGGCACGATGATGCATAAGGGGCCTGGTTTAGTGCTTATTTCCTACGGAAATGCCACGTTACAGACTAGTCTGTGGGTGATGCTGATCGTGATTACGCTATCGGTGTTTCTGGGTTACTGGGTAGTCCGGGTGTTGCGCTTTGTATTCACAACGGGTGACAGCCTGAATATTTGGCGGTCAAACCAGCGGCGTGACAAAGCGCGATCGCAAACCATAAAGGGCCTGATAAACCTGGCGGAGGGAAACTGGCTGCGCGCCAGCCGGTATCTGGCGGCATCAGCGGAAAGCTCCGATACGCCGCTGCTGAATTACCTTGGTGCCGCCCGGGCGGTTCATGAAATGGATGACTCGGAAAAGAGGGACGAGTATTTGCGCATCGCACACGAGAACACGCCTGAAGCCGAACTGGCTATAGGAATAACCCAGGCTCAACTGCAACTCTCTCGGGGGCAATGGGAGCAGTGCCTGGCCACGCTGAAGCGACTTCCAGCTAAGCCTTACGTGTTCAAGCTGTTAAAGCAGGCCTACCTGGAATTGAAGGATTGGCAGTCGTTATGGGAGATACTGCCGGACCTCAACAAGAGTAAGCTGGAGTCTGCTGAGGAACTGGCACGCCTGGAGAAAGAGATCGCCACGCGCCTCTTAGCTGATCTGTTGGCAAACGGTGGCCTCAAGGACAATGCGGCGGGAATTGGGTTGGCGCGCGAGATCTGGAAGAGGATAGCGGTGACATCGAAGCAGGATGATGCGCTCGTCGCTCTCTATGTGCAGTGTCTGTTCAAGATGGATGCCGAACAGGAGGCAGAGCGGCTGATCAAGAGCACGATGAAATCCAATTGGAGCGATAGGTTGGTGGAACTGTATGGCACGCTGCCCGCCAATGATCGGACGGCGCGTCTCAAGACGGCCGAATCCTGGTCGAAGAAGCATCAACACAACGCGAAATTGATGATCTGCCTTGGCAGGCTCAGCCTGGCGAACAACGAAAAAGACAAGGCAAAACAGTACTTTAGATCCAGCCTTGAACTGAGTAAGTCGATCGATGCCCTGCGTGAGCTGGGAAGATTGCTTTCCGAGGAAGGTGATTATGCGGGCTGCAGTGAATGTCTGCAGCAGGCACTCGATCTCGAAGAGGAACACGCTACGGAAACGGCCGCCATCAGGGAACCCTCCCCCGTCCTCTTGCCTTCGGTGTAGTCGGGTCGGGCTGCGGTCAGCTGCGCTCAGTCGGGCTGCGCTCAGTCGGGCTGCGCTCAGTCGGACCGGGCTGCGTTCAGCTGCCATCAGTCAGTAGCGTGTAGTGCTCTTGTCAATCGATACCCAAACTCGCCCAAATCTCATCGACCCTCGCCTTAACGTCGGCATCCATCCGAATGGGCAATCCCCACTGCCTGTTGGTCTCGGCCGGTAGCTTTTTGGTCGCATCGATTCCCATTTTGGCGCCGAGGCCAGTCACGGGCGATGCAAAGTCAAGGTAATCGATGGGGGTGTTGTCTATGATCATGGTGTCTCGTCGTGGGTCCACCCTGGTTGTCAGCGCCCAGATCACATCCTTCCAGTCGCGAGCGTTGATGTCATCATCGGTAACGATGATGAATTTGGTGTACATGAATTGCGTGAGGAAGCTCCAGATCCCCATCATGACGCGCCTGGCCTGTCCTGGATATTCCTTCCTTATAGTCACTACAGCGAGCCGATAGGAGCATCCTTCCGGTGGCAGGTAGAAGTCCGTGATTTCGTTGAACTGCTTTCGCAGGATGGGAATAAACACCTCATTCAGCGCAGCACCCAATACAGCCGGTTCATCGGGGGGCTTGCCGGTATACGTGCTGTGGTAGATCGCTTCATGGCGATGACTCAATCGGGTTACCGTAAACACGGGGAATCGCTCGACTTCATTGTAATATCCGGTGTGATCACCGAAGGGTCCCTCGTCAGCCAATTCACCTGGGTGGATGTGTCCTTCCAACAGGAACTCGGCGCGGGCTGGCACCAGCAGGTCGTTCATTTGGCTTTTGGTCAGCTCGGTTTTGCTGCCTCTCAGGAGACCGGCAAAGGCTGCTTCAGAGATCGCATCCGGAATCGGCGTCACTGCTGCCAGAATGGTTGCCGGATCCGCACCCAACGCCACAGAAACCGGGAAAGGCGAACCTGGATGACGCTCCTGCCACTCCCTGAAGTCCAGGGCCCCGCCCCGTTGTGGCAGCCAACGCATGATCAGTTTGTTTTTGCCAAGCAACTGCAGCCGGTAGATACCCAGGTTTTCCCGTTCCTTATTGGGACCTTTTGTAATCACCAGCGGCCACGTGATCAAGGGAGCAACATCTTGCGGCCAACAGGTTTGGATAGGCAGTTGAGTTAGATCCACATCGGCATCACTGAACACGTTCTCATATGAGGGTGCGTCCTTGACGACCTTGGGTGCCATATTCATCACCTGCTTGAATATCGGCAACTTCTCCCAGGCATCCTTCAATCCCTTGGGTGGTTCGGGCTCTCGCAGGTAGGCGAGCAGCTCACCGATCTCTCGAAGGTTTTCCGTGCTGTCCGCTCCCATGCCAAGCGCTACGCGTCGGGTTGTACCAAACAGGTTGGCAAGAACCGGAAATTCGGAACCTTTGGGAGCTTGAAAGAGTAATGCCGGACCTTCTCTTCTGAGGACTCGGTCCGAGATCTCGGTTATTTCGAGGTGGGGGTCAACTGCCGCATCTACGCGAACGAGTTCACCTTGTTTCTCCAACGCTTGAATGAAGTCGCGTAAGTCCCTGTAGTTCATTGTCTGCTGAAGGAAGGATGGTATGCGCGACTAACGTTTCATGGCCATGAAGAATTCTTCGTTAGTCTTGGTGTTCTTGAGCTTGTCCAAAAGAAATTCGATCGCTGCGATATCCTCCATTCCGTGGAGAATCTTTCGCAGTATCCATGTCTTGCTTAACTCCTCGTCAGAAGTCAGACGTTCTTCCCGGCGGGTCCCTGATCTACGAATGTTGATTGCGGGATAAACTCTCTTCTCGGCGATGTTCCTTTCCAGGTGTAGCTCCATATTGCCGGTACCCTTGAACTCCTCATAGATCACTTCATCCATCTTTGACCCCGTGTCGACCAGACAGGTAGCTATGATGGTAAGGCTGCCACCTTCCTCAATGTTTCGAGCCGCCCCGAAGAAGCGTTTCGGGCGTTCCAGGGCATTGGCGTCAACACCGCCGGTCAAGACCTTCCCCGATGCGGGCGCAACAGTGTTGTAGGCCCTCGCCAGACGGGTGATGGAGTCCAGTAGGATCACCACATCGCCTTTGTGTTCGACCAACCGTTTGGCCTTTTCGATGACCATATCGGCAACCTGCACATGACGGCTTGGGGGTTCATCGAAGGTGCTGGCTACGACTTCACCGCGCACCGACCTTTGCATCTCCGTTACCTCTTCAGGGCGTTCGTCAATCAGCAATACAATGAGATGGCACTCGGGGTTGTTGCGCATTATCGATTGTGCGATGTTCTGCAGGATCAACGTCTTGCCCGCCTTGGGCGGTGAAACGATCAATCCTCTCTGTCCTTTGCCGATGGGTGACGTCAGATCGATGATTCGGGCCGTGAGATCTTCTGTGCTGCCGTTGCCGGATTCAAGCTTAAGCATCTCGTCAGCAAACAGAGGAGTTAGATTCTCAAATAAGATCTTGTGATTTGATTCACTTGGATCGGCGAAATTAACTTCATCGATCTTCAGTAGCGCGAAGAACTTTTCCTTCTTGTCCTTGTTGTCTTTGGGATGTCGAATAGGTCCGGATACACTATCGCCGGTTTGCAGGTTGAAGCGACGGATTTGACTGTGACTGATGTAGATATCGTCCGGGCCGGTCAGATATGAACTGTCAGCGGAACGAAGAAAACCGAACCCATCCGGAAGAATCTGCAGAGTACCGCCTCCGTAGATCGGTTCACCTCCCTTAGCGTGTTCGCGTAGTATATTTGCGATTATTTCCTGCTTCTTGATGCGACCAGTGTTGTTCATACCGAGTTCATTGGCGAGTTCAATCAACTCGGTGATGCTTCTAGTCTTTAGATCGTTCAGATTCATGTTAGTCTCAGTTACTGGCGTGAAATTGGCTGGGTGCAATACTCAGTGCAATAAGGGCATTGCACTGGTGGTAGTTATGGGCGCTTTTGCTGACAAGATAGTCGCAGATTGGTCTGACCGACTAATAAGCTGCTTGCATCTTGTAGTTCCAGAAAACCTCACTTTCGTTTCATGGAGGCAAAGAATTCTTCGTTAGTCTTTGTGTTTTTCATTCGATCCAACAAGAATTCAATGGCGGCTATGTCATCCATATCATGCAGGATCTTTCGAAGAATCCATATCTTCTGCAGGTCGTCATCGGTGACCAAGAGATCTTCTCTTCTGGTACCCGACCTTCTTATATTGATGGCAGGATATACGCGTTTCTCGGCGATCTTCCGCTCCAGGTGAAGCTCCATATTACCCGTGCCTTTGAACTCCTCATAGATCACTTCGTCCATCTTGGAGCCCGTATCGACCAGACACGTGGCAATAATGGTCAGACTTCCACCCTCTTCGATATTCCGAGCGGCACCAAAGAATCGTTTGGGACGTTCAAGCGCATGTGCGTCAACACCACCTGTGAGCACCTTACCTGAGGCGGGGATAACGGTATTGTAGGCTCTTGCCAGGCGCGTGATCGAGTCAAGCAGAATGATGACGTCAGTCTTATGCTCCACGAGTCGCTTGGCCTTTTCAATCACCATATCGGCCACCTGCACGTGACGCGATGGTGGCTCGTCAAATGTACTCGCTACCACTTCGCCGCGAACAGACCTTTGCATTTCCGTTACCTCTTCGGGCCGCTCGTCTATCAACAGCACGATGAGGTAGCACTCCGGGTTGTTTCGCATTATTGACTGGGCAATGTTCTGCAGAATCAAAGTCTTGCCCGCCTTAGGAGGAGAGACGATCAAGCCCCTCTGTCCCTTGCCAATGGGTGACGTCAGGTCGATTATACGGGCCGTCAGATCTTCGGTACTGCCGTTACCGGCTTCTAAAGTCAGCGCTTCATCGGGAAACAGCGGAGTTAGATTTTCAAACAGGAATTTGTTTTTGGACTCTGCAGGATCGGCGTAGTTGATCTCGTCAACTTTCAGCAAGCCGACATAACGTTCACCATCCTTTGGTGGTCGTACTCTGCCAGTGACACTATCACCTGTACGTAACATAAAACGTCTGATCTGGCTTGGGGACACATATATGTCATCCGGGCCGGGCAGATAAGAACTGTCTGCAGAGCGAAGGAAACCGAAACCATCCTGAAGTATTTCCAGGGTACCTTCGCCATGAATAGACTCTCCCTCGTTAGCGTGCTTTCGCAGCAAGCTCGCGATGATCTCCTGTTTGCGCGATCGACCCAGATTCTCCAAACCCATACCATGGGCTATTTCAAGTAATTCAGGTATTGGCTTAGTTTTCAAATCGGCTAGATTCATAACTGCAGTGTAGGTTTAGGAGGAATAGATTGCGCGACAGCGCATTGAGTTGGGGTTTGTGTGTCAGTATGTGTTGGAAGACTGGTGGAAATCAGAAGTGCGTCGAACGTGTCGCTTTTTGATTATGCCTTCAATATAGAGGGAATTTGATCTGTCGTCCAGTTGATGAAAGGGGTTTTATTTAAGATGAGGTTTATCGCTCGACTTGTCAACTCATTTTTGAATTAATCTACGGCCCATCTAGTTGGGCATATCAGATATTGCTGTCTAGAAACGCGGTCAGTTGAGATTTGGATAGCGCACCCACTTTGGTAGCTTCTACGTTGCCGTTCTTAAAGAGCATGAGGGTCGGAATGCCCCGGATGCTATACTTCGGAGGCGTAGCATCGTTTGCATCGATGTCCAGTTTACAGATCTTCATCTTACCATCGTATTCTTGCGCGATCTCCTCAAGCACCGGCGCGATCACCTTGCATGGACCACACCATTCTGCCCAGTAATCGACCAATACGGGTACCTCAGATTTCAGTACGTCGTCTTCAAAATCAGTGTCTGTGGTGTGCTGAATTTCACTCATCGCAGCCGGTCTCCGGAATTGCCTGTAAACGTGCCTTGTCGGCAGTTGGTATCCTAAGCCCAATAGGCCAATTACACAACAAGCAGTGGTCGATTTCGTTCAAGAATTTCTCTGTAACTCGGTTGCCGCAGCCTTGGCAAAGTAGGTCAGTATCCCGTCCGCCCCGGCTCTCTTGATGCTGGTGAGGGACTCCATAATCACCTTCTGCTCCAGCCAGCCGTTGCCGATAGCAGCCATGTGCATGGCAAATTCTCCACTCACCTGATACACAAACGTCGGAACGCCGAATTCTTGCTTGGCTCTCATTACGATATCCAGGTATGGCATGCCCGGTTTTACCATGATCATGTCAGCGCCTTCGCTAAGATCAAGCGCAATCTCCTGCAGGGCTTCATCACTGTTGGCAGGGTCCATTTGATAGCTGAACTTGTCGGACTTGCCGAGGTTGGCTGCTGATCCTACTGCGTCTCTGAATGGACCGTAATAACTGGAAGCATATTTCGCCGAATAGGCGAGAATTCTAGTGTTACTGTGCCCGCCTTCTTCCAGTTGTTTGCGAATCGCACCGATTCTGCCATCCATCATATCTGAAGGTGCCACGATGTCTGCACCCGCCTCGGCATGTGACAGCGCCTGCTTGACCAGTGCTTCTACAGTGATGTCGTTAGCAACATAACCGGTGTCATCCAGGATGCCGTCCTGGCCATGAGTGGTAAATGGATCGAGGGCAACGTCCGTGATAACTCCCAGCTCCGGATGGGCGTCCTTTATAGCTCGAACAGTGCGCTGGGCCAGACCGTCTCGATTGTACGCTTCTTCGGCAAATTCCGATTTCTTATCGACCGGAACTACCGGAAACAGCGCGATGGCTGGAATCCCAAGCTTGACGAGCTCAGAGGCCTCCTCCACCACCAGATCAACGCTGAGTCTCTCTATTCCAGGCATGCTGTCGACCGCTTCAGTTCGTCCCTCTCCCTCAATAACGAAAACAGGATAGATAAGATCGTCCGCACTAACGACAGTCTCCCGCATCAGTCTGCGTGAGAAATCATCTTTGCGCATTCGACGCATTCTGCTGAAGGGAAATTCGCGCTGGGCTGAGTTCGACATCTGCTAATTCCTGGCAGGTTGTTTCTCAAAAGGATTATTATACCTTATTATCCGAATTCAGCGGATCTGAATGCGGGGCACAGATCCGACCACGCCGCTGTGCTTGCGACTCATTGTAAACGTTAGCTCTTTGACCCGGTCTGGAGTGTTTATGACAAGTAAAAAGGTAATCCTAGTAGCGTGCATCTCTCTCCTCCTGGCTCTTTTTTTCGGTTTGGATCTGGGTCGCTTTGTTACTCTTGAGCAATTCATCCTGCAGCGAGACGAGATCCTTACCTATTACGAAAGCAATCGTGTGTTATCGGCGGCGATCTTCTTCCTGATCTATGTAACGGCAACAGGTTTGTCCCTGCCGGTCGCATCGGTACTGACATTAGCAGCGGGCGCCATCTTCGGTTTGTTCTGGGGGGTGCTGATTATCTCCTTTGCCAGTTCAATCGGAGCGACGTTCGCGTTTTTGGTTGCACGGACACTCGTCAAAGATTGGGTACAGGAAAAGTATGGTCGTCAGTTGACGGTGATCAATCGTGGTATCGAGAAGGAGGGTGCGTTATACCTGTTCATGTTGCGCATGGTGCCGCTGTTTCCCTTCTTTGTAATCAACCTGGTGATGGGAGTGACGCCCATCAAGACGCTATCCTTCTACCTGGTCAGTCAGGCCGGTATGTTGATGGCTACCATCGTCTTCGTGTACGCCGGCAGTCAGCTCGCTGCGATCGATTCCGTTGACGATATCCTCACGCCGGAACTGATCACGGCGCTAGTGATTCTGGGTGTCCTACCGTTGCTGTCAAAGAAGATTGTAGATCTTATGAAGAGACGAAAACTGTTCAGGAAGTACAAGAGACCGGCTGGCTATGATGCCAACCTGGTGGTCATAGGGGCCGGCTCGGCAGGATTGGTTGCATCGATTATTGCGTCGACAGTGAACGCAAAGGTCACGTTGATCGAACAGGATAAGATGGGTGGCGATTGCCTCAACCGGGGATGTGTCCCCAGCAAGACGTTGATTAAATCTGCCAGAATATCGTCCTACATCAAACGCGCGGCTGAATTTGGGCTCAGCACCGATGCTGCAGGCGTGGACTTTGCTGAGGTCATGGCTAGGATCCAGCGAGTCATCCGTACCATTGAACCGCACGACTCAGTGGATCGATATACAGGTTTGGGCGTGGATTGTATTGCCGGACACGCAACGATCGTCGATCCCTACCGGGTTAAGGTGGCGGATAGAACCATCACCGCCCGTAGCGTGGTCATCGCCACCGGAGCACGCCCCTTCGTGCCTCCCATAGCGGGCCTTGATCAGATCGATTATCTCACTTCAGACAATATCTGGTCGCTGCAGCAGTTACCCGCGGAATTATTGGTATTGGGGGGCGGTCCTATAGGATGTGAACTGGCCCAGGCGTTTGGCAGGCTGGGAGCGAAGGTCACCATCGTCGACATGATGGAGGCCCTGCTGCCTCGCGAAGACAGTGAGGTCTCGGTCATGATTCGCGATCGGTTTGAAATGGAAGGTGTGGATGTTCGACTGGGTCATCAGGCGTTGCGCTTTGAGTCCCACGATGGTCGCGGCAGCTTGGTTGCCGTTCACCAAGGTCAGGAGGTCACGATACCGTTCGATCGCGTCCTGATTGCAGTGGGTCGTAAGGCCAACAGTGAAGAGCTGGGATTGCAGGAATTGGGGGTGGAACTTAACTCGAATGGAACCGTCGCAGTGAATGAATATCTGCAGACGAGCTGTCCGAACATTTACGCTTGTGGAGATGTGGCGGGCCCATTTCAATTCACCCATATGGCATCTCACCAGGCGTGGTATGCAACCGTAAACGCACTTCTGGGGGGTTTTTGGAGATTTCAGGTGAACTATTCCGTGGTGCCTTGGGCGACATATACGGATCCGGAAGTAGCATTGGTCGGCCTGAATGAAAGTGCTGCCCGCGAACAGGGCATCAGCTATGAGGTGACCCGATTTGACATGGCGGAAGTGGACCGGGCGGTGGCCGAGGGAGAGACGCAGGGCTTCATCAAGGTGCTGACTGCTCCGCGCAGTGACCATATATTGGGTGCAACCATCGTGGCAAATCATGCCGGTGAGCTGATCGGTGAGTACGTCACCGCCATGACCCATGGCTTGGGATTGAACAAGATCATGAATACGATTCACATCTATCCGACCCTCGGCGAGGTCAACAAGTTTGTCGCCAGTAGCTGGAAAAAGTCACATGCCCCTAAGAGAATGCTGAGTTTTGCAGGCTGGTTACATCGTTGGCGCAGAGGTTCAGGGACAGCCTGAACACGGTCCGGAATAACAACAAAGGAGCACCTGATGAGTAGTGTAGAAGAAACTGTGATGGCCCGTTATGCCGAAGGAGCGATACAGCGCGAGGAGTCTCTTTGCTGTCCGGTGGACTACGATAGCAGTCTCTTGAAGCTATTGCCTGACGAGATCATAGATAAGGACTACGGTTGCGGCGATCCATCCGGGTATGTGCGCGAAGGTGATGTGGTGCTGGATCTGGGTAGTGGTGGCGGCAAGATCTGCTATATGACGGCGCAACTCGTGGGTGAAGGCGGTCGCGTAATAGGCGTCGACATGACTGACGAGATGCTTGAGCTGGCCAGAAAGTACCAGGCGGAGATGGCGCAGAAGCTTGGGTCAGACCGCGTCGAATTCAAGAAGGGGTTCATTCAGGATCTGGCATTGGACGTCGACGCCATGGAAGCGTACCTGGAAGCGAATCCAGTTCGTAGCAGCGATGATCTGTTGCGTCTGGATGAATGGAAGTCAGCGCAGCGCACATCGCGTCCCCTGATTGGATCCAACAGTATTGATCTCGTGATCTCCAATTGCGTCCTCAACTTGGTGGCAAACGCGGATCGGCAACAACTCATCGAAGAGATATTCCGCGTGCTCCGGCCAGGGGGTCGTGTCGCCATCTCAGACATTATCAGTGATGAAAAGGTGCCTCAGGCGCTGCAGCAGGATCCGGTGCTGTGGAGCGGTTGCCTGTCGGGCGCGTTCCAGGAGAAGGAGTTTCTCGACGCATTTCTCGGCGCAGGATTCGTAACGGTCGGCTATGACAAGTGGGAACCGCAACCCTGGCAGGTGGTGGACGACATCGAGTTTCGTTCTGTGGTTTTGATGGCCGTCAAGCCGTCGGCCTCAGACTGCATGGATACCGGTCAGTCGGTGATCTACAAAGGGCCCTATTCGCAGGTGGAGGATGACGAGGGTCACGTCTTTCCACGTGGCGAACGCATGGCGGTGTGTGAGCGGACATTCACATTCCTGACTGAAGGGCCCCACCAGAGCGACTTTATCGGCATTAATCCCAAGACGCCCAAACCGGCCGTCAACTTCTGTGTGCCCGCGGGTACCGTTCGACCGGTACGGGAAACCCGGGGTGGCAGTCAGATCGTGAGTGGATCTGAGACGTGCTGTGCGCCCGGCGATAGCGATTGCTGCTGACAGACCCACAACTTACCCCAACTCTCCGCTGCCGGCTACCTGGCTTTACCAACTCCCCACTTTCCCTGCTTTGGGTGCGTGTAGCGTAGGGCGCCCATCGGTAGTTGCTGGCGGCGGTATTTGGCACTAGGCTGGTAGATGAGGACCATTCGAGAAATCAGTGACATGCGTGGCCGGGGCTCATCGGAAGGTCGCTGCAAAAGACTTGACATGTAGCGAGCCACGTTGGATAAGTCTCATCGTAGAAAGGGAATCAGGGGCGAACGATGATCAAGATAATGATCGCACTGCTAATCATAGCTTTTGGTGGGCTTTTTTTTATCAAGGGGCCCGGCGGCGAGCCGTTTCTGACGCTTGAGGATTTGAAGCCGGACCTTTCCCTTCCCGATGCAGGATCACTTACGGCCTCCAAGGAAGATCCGGATGAGACGAGCGGCAAACCCGTCAAGGTCTACAGATGGAAGGATGATGAGGGTAACTGGCACTTCTCCAACAAGGAGGAAGACGCAGAGGGTGCGGAATTGATGGAGGTGCAGGAGACCAACACCATACCGGCATTCAAAGCGCCGCCACGGGAAAAGAAGACCAAGGTTGCTGCCAGTCAACCAGTCACCGCACCGATTCCAGGCATTGGCCAGGGAATCGATACGTTGAATCAAGCGAAACAGCTACAGTCAACCATTGATCAGCGCAAAGCCGATCTGGACAAGGTCCTGCAAGCGGATGGCCAGCAGTAGGGCCGCGCTGCAGGATCCTGATCAGTCAGCCAGTTGGTAACTTTGCCCGGTTGACGCCGCCGCATAGAACCGACCCGGCTTGTCGCTGAAAGCCAGCGCCAGGACCGCCGAGCCTTGCCACTGGCCGGCCTTTTCCAATTGCCACTCCTTCTTGCGGGTCCAGTTCTGGGTATCCCACAGTTGAATGTGCTGCTTGGCGTTGCCGGTGAGCAACATCGACCCATCCCTGGAAAAGACAGCAACGGTTAGCCCTGGATTGGTCTTAAAAAGCGTATGGATCGATTCTCCTGACCGTGAATTCCAGATGACGACCTCCTCACGATACGCTCCGGTAAGGATCTGCTGTCCGGAATTTGAGATAGCCACCAGATTCACCGGACTGGTGTGGGCCAGCGTGGCCAGCAGAGCGCCCGACTCGACGGACCAGACTTTGGCAACGAAGTCGTCCGATCCGGTAACAGCCATGGAGCCGTCTTTATTCAGGGCGACGCTGGTGACCGTGGCGGCGTGCGCTAAGGTCCGAGTGATACCCCCCGCCATGATATCGAACAGGACGGCAGTGTGATTGTCGAGGCCGAGGAGCGCAAAATCTCCCTTAGGTGACAGGTCAATGGACATGATTCGTGCGGGAGCGTGCCAGAATCTTACTGACTTTCCGGTGGCCGCGTCCCATAAAACGATGGTCTCGTACTCGGTAGTGGCTACCAGGCTGTCATCTGCTGAAAAGGCTGCGGCATAGATGACGGAATACTGATCTTGTGAATGATTCCAGTTGAATAGCCGCTCGCCATCTTCCAATCGCCACAGGCTGCCGCCATGGCTGATGGACCCTATGAATCCAAGTCTACCGTCTGATGAGAACGCGGCGCTCAGCGTTCCTTTGGCAGCTTGCTGCCAGCTTTTCGCCGGCGTTTCAGCCTGCTGACATGCGCTCAGAAGGAGTGAGAAAGTGACCGCCAGAACCGAATGGAGCACATTCCTTTGCATAATTCCAATCATTGGATAATCTTCGATCGAACAATCGAGGAGTCCTTTCCAGAAGGCAGTTCATTGCATCAATGTATCTGCATCTGACTTCTGTGCGCGTTGTGTAGATGCTCGATCAAGGTATCCTCAAGAAAGAACCTGTCCGACAACATTTCACCTAGATAGAGTCTGCTCATAAAGTTGTTAAGAAGGTTAAGACCCCA